>Ga0181390_1000296_pt1 | contig 22212 bp, 12 predicted proteins | sample 13SPOviralmetaG_FD_130085 | JGI IMG/M metagenome (GOLD analysis project Ga0181390, IMG submission 130085) | Marine viral communities from the oligotrophic San Pedro Time Series (SPOT) site, San Pedro Channel, CA, USA - 13 SPOT_SRF_2010-07-21 | ecosystem: Environmental > Aquatic > Marine > Strait...
AGAGCCTCTTGGTAAGAAGCCGCTAATCTATAAACATGAGTGTCAACATTGGCTTCTGCCGCAATAAGATCGCCAGTATGTAAGAACTTAGCACCAGTAATAGTTGCTTGATCGTCTGTATCAGGAAGAGCAATATTGCTACCGCCTCTTGTTTGAGAAACTTGGAAGTCTCCTGATGTAGAATTTACAACATAGTAGTAATTGCCATCAACAAGACCACTAATTGCAACATCACCTTGGACATACTGAATGTAGTCGTTATTACTTAAACCATGGTTGGCGATAATAAATTTATCGTCAGTGTTAGTATCAGCTCCCAAAGAAGCGTTAGTGATATCAACTTGGTTGACTACTAATGGAATTAAGAAATAGGTTTTATTGTCAATTAATCCACCATTATTCAGTTCACCTGAAGTCAGGGTATCATAAGTTACAGGATCACCTCTTTTCGCTCCTGTAATAGCCGATCCTACTTGAATGTAGTTAGTCGAGTAGGCAGTTGAATCATCTGTGCTGTCAAGTAATTTAACACCAGTATCAATCCCATTTAAGACTAAATTATCTGGCGCTGAGTCTGACTCAAATGTTTTTTCTGTAATGGTCACATTATCTGCATCTGCATCGCCATCACTAACTACTGCTTCAGCAACTTCTAGTGCTTGACCACCAACTGTAAGAATATCACCCTTTTGAATAGATCCTGCAGTTGTTGATGTCGTGAATCCAGTTGCTGTAAATGTATTTGTGTTAGGAGCTACTGTGATTTCAGTAGAACTATCTGGAGATGTTGCAGTAAAGCCGTTTGATAAGCAGTACGATACTTCGATACAGTTACCTAAACCTCCCTCATACTTTGCACTAAATCCTGTATTTGCTTCTTGACTCATAGCACCACCATCAGTTACTCTTGTGACATATAGCGCATCGCTATAGCCCAAAAAGTTTGCGGCAGTTAAAAATGTTTCATGGTTTGTCCATGGAGTGCTGTATGCGGAATCAGTAAATCTTGTAGAAGGTGCACCGAATCTAGCCACTAGTTGTTGTTCTGAAGAGATTAACACTCTTTCATTTGTTGGACCCCATCGAAATACACCTGCAATTGCACCCTCGGTTGTTCCAACCGCTGGAGTAGCATTCGTTAGGTCAACTTCGCTGACGTTAATGCCTGGACTTGTTTGAAAGGCCATTGTTGATTTCTCCTTGTTTATTTTGTAAGTTACAAACTTTTGTATTATTCTCTATATTTATAATAATAGTAATCTAGTGCAACCAGGAATCATCTCCGTCTGCTACTGTTACTACTTGCCTAGGCTCGTCACTTTCATAATTATTAAATCCAATGGGCAATAAACTTTCCATTAGTTCTTCTTCATTTCTTTGACGTAGTTTATCTACAGTATTTATATCTGTGATTTCCTTGAAGAATCCTTGATCAGACATCCAAGCAAAGAGTACAAGACCCATTGCTAAGTCGTCATGTTTACCAGATTCAGCCTGATAAGTATTACCTCTACGAGAGAATGTAGATAGTTCGTTAACTGTTTGAAAATCGTTTATAATCAGTTGATCTTGCTCAACGAGCATTTTAAGCATATTACAGCCTATAGTTTTAACTGATTTTGTTGTTCTTATACCTTTATCCGAGTTCTTTGAGAATCCTGTCGATATTCTTTTACCAGATCGACCTGCAGATTCCGTGAACATCAGAGTTTCACACTCATATTCATAATGTAGCACCTCTGCTACTTGTTCGCCAATATCATTTACTTCTACTAAGACGTACGCATCATTATAACTCTTAATGCTTCGGTGTATTACTTGAGCATAGTCTATAGGCGTAATTGTGTTGTCTTTGTACACACAAACTTGTTTATACGGCATAGTTGTCACATCAATAATGTGAAATGCCGAGTAATCTAATCCTTTACCTCTTGAAACATCAACGACACAGCAATAAATGTTTCCTTCTACTGGTCTCTCGTACACTTTCATAAGTGTTGTTTCTGCTATGGGAGTCTTTGTCACTAATGTTTTAAGTTTAGATCCTTCAATCAACGTACCAGAGGAGCCTAAAAATCCACACTCAAACTCTTGATTAAACTTCTGAGTGTCGAAATCCATAGCCGCAAGTGTCTCTTGTTTCCAAGCATCGTCACGACCAGGCACTTTTTGCCACGGCACTTCAACATACTCAAATCCATTAGTATCTTCTTTTGCGCCTTGACAGGTTTTGTAAAAGTGATTCAAACCATTTGGTGTTGATGTATACAACATCTTCGTAGTCTCACCGGATGAAATGGTTGGAAACACCGATGCAAAGAACTCATCCCAGTTCTCTACGAAAGCAGTCTCATCAATATACAAGAACGAAATCGATTTACCACGAATCGCACTTGATGAAGTTGAGCCAGCAATAATCTTACATCCATTCTCAAATTCAACAGAACCTTTGTTCCATTCAATTACGCCTTGTTGTAACCATTTAGGCAATGCTTCATATGCAATCTTAATTCGATCAAGTATTTCACGAGCGGCATCACCCTTGTTAGCAAGTAAAGCAGAAGTTTTGTGTTCATTAAATAGAACATAGTGTAGAATCACAGCAACAGCAGTTGTCGTTTTACCCGCTTGTCGTGATGTTACAACTGCAACTCTTCGATTATTAGTTATCTTTTCGACAATCTCTTTCTGATAATCATACATCTTGATTGGAATGAGACCTTTATCAACGTGTACAATCTGAATATATTTTTCAGAGAAGTATGTAGGATTGTTAGCGCACTTAATGAACTCGCCAACCATATCCTGAGTAAACTCGATAGGAGTACCCTTTCTCTTTAGGTTGACGTTACCATTGTAGCCACGATCCTGAACATTAGCCATCGTTATTTTTCATGTCCTTTAACAACTGCTGTAGTTCATTTGTCGAACCAACAAATAAGTTGTTATTAGTGGTCAATCCATTAGGAGACTCAGAAGAGGTCTCTCCTTCAACCTTTAATTTGTCTGTAGACATTTTGACCAAATCTTTGTTCGCATCTACGAGAGTCTTCATGATAGTCGAAACGACTTCATATGCTCTCGGATGCTCTGATGCTTTTGCCACATCGAGCATTTGCTCTAACGCCTCTGTACCAGATTCGATTACATTGTAGAAGTTACTTCTAGCGTACTCATAATCTTTATCCATCTTGTTGTCAGTGGGAACTACTTGTCTTTCAATCACTTTCCCTTCAACTACATCATCCAGAGGCTCAAGTCCTAGACTTTTACCTATTTCATCATTCATTATACACTCGATTCCTCATCTGATAGTATTGTCATTGCTTTCCAGTTATCATCTTGATCTATTTTATTATATGCTAGTGTTGCGGATGCGCCTGCAGGTGGATTAGTATTTGGATTTGCGGGTGCTGTGAAAGTATCGCCAACTTTATATGTGACACCTGTTGTTGCATCACCCGACACAAATAGATTCCAAGCCGCTTGAACTGCGGATAGATCGGGGTTGTTTAAATACATACCGCCAACAGTACCCATATCGTATATTTGATATTGCTGTCCTGCTGTAATTTCACTTATTGCTATAGGAACAGAAGGCGAAATATTCAACTGCTCTCCGTCAACACCACCCGTTTGTGTGAGGCTAGAATAAAAGTTAACATCAACAAATTTAATCTGCTTTTTAGTTTGTTGTGGTGAGAAGAAGTATGCTTTCATTGTGAAATTTAGTGTCCAAATTAATGCTCTTCTAGTCTGAAAGTCTGCTTCATATGAATCTTCCTGAGATACGCTATTCAACACAACGGGCACATCAACATAGCCCATATCTTCTACCATCTGAACACCTACAGTACAATCCGGCTTAAAGAATGGAAGTATTTGTTCGATTATCTTCATGCCGTCTTCGTTGTATTTTGTCATAATGTTCAGTTGAAACTCGATGTCATACGGAGCAGGCGTGAACATTGTTCTAACACTTCCCCCATCAGTAGGCTGACCTCTAACTTGTTTTGTCAGACTAGTTAATTTTCTTTCTGCACTGTAACTCATACCGGTTATTTCGAACGACATTCTGGGCAATGTGATTGCAGATGGAGAGTTAAGATTAGGATCTTGCTCTAGTTTAGCCAATATCTTTTGCATTGGAGCATAATTTATAGGCACCTTCATCTTCTGAACAGATGTACCAGAATTATTCTTTCTCGTAATTTCGATATCATTGAAAAGTGTGCCGAATACCGCAACATACCTTCTTGTAGATTCGTGATAAAAATGATTACCAAACATTAAAATTCATCCTCTCCGAAGGGGTTCACTTGACTAAAGTCTATGAGATTATCTTGACCTATTCCAAGATCCGTATTTCCAAAGTCTTCAAACGCTTGATTGTCTGCTAAAGTGTCAATTTGACCGTCAGTAACAATTACGTCTTTACCGGTTAGAGCAACACCATCTGGGTCCCATGCTGATACGACTTGTTGATATGGTCCTATTGCTGATCGAGCATAAGCATTGAACTCAGTCATCGCACCCCATATAGTAATATTACGAGCAACATTGTTATCAGCACTAATGATTCTAAAGATAGGTAGACCATCTGTAAAATGATTGGAGGTTTGTCCATTACCGATGTCTTTTGTGTTTGCGAATACAGCAACTCTCTGCCACTCTGGACTTGATGGAATATCAAGCGATTCGACAATAGAGCCACCAGTTTGACCATATGCTTGTAGTTTAAGACCAGCATCAGCATTCTTAACATATATACTCATTATCACGCCATCTGGATTCGGTAAAGAGGACATAGATTGCGATATACGAGTAAGCACAGGCGCACTATTTCCTAAGAATTGTATTGTTGTGGCATCTAAAGTTCCTCTAGGACTCGCTACGCTTGTTGCAGTAACGTCTACATTTGTTTTTGTCCATATTCCTTGAGTTAAGCCTGCATTTATGTCATTAGTGTAGAACATCTTATTTCCCATAAAGGCATCTACATTTAAAGACTTATAGTCGTATGTGCCGGAGGCGCTAGGTGTAAATTTAACACAAGAGCCGGAATAGCCTGGATAATATTCTTGATCGCCATTTCCTTGATATCCACCATTACCATATCTATCGCTATAAGTCACAACACCTTCTGCTACAGTTGTTGTTCCTTTCTCATAGAAAGATAGCTTAGAAGAAAGGTATCTATTAGAGATGTGGCTTTGATCGAAAGTATATTCTACACCGGCTTTAAGTTCTAGCTGTTGCGAAGAGTATACTAAGTCAGATGATGAATTATCTTTAATTACAAACTCTAGACCATCATTACTTACTTGCACATCAAATGCTGGAACAAAAGTATCGAAGTTTTTATATAATGTATCGATGAATTGCTGACCAGTTCTGAACCTTTCACCGCTATATTCAAACAAGTCTGCACGAAGATCATATGTTTGAAGTGATCCCATTTGATAGAATATGGACTCATGCTCAACGTGCTGAATCTCAAATATCTTGTTGTTTAGGGGTAAGTAGATCAAATCGCCTTCTAAAGGTCTCGTGCCAGATGACTGATATGCTCCAACCTCTGTCTCATAAGTTCTTCTTGCGATTGTCATTGTGATAGAGTCACGAATCTCAAGGCCAAACTTAGATAAGAAGTCGCCTTCACCTTCAAAGCCGTCAACACTCTTCACATACATTTCAGCCATATATGCTTCATTGAATGTAGAGAGATCGTCTTCATTGAGAATATCGTCTTTGGCAACAAGCGTTCTGGGTATATACCAGACATCCATTCCGTATATTTTTATGGACTCGATGACCAGATCCTCAATGAGCGACTGCTCCATTGAGTTTTCGAAGTTATCAAAGTAATAATTTTTAGCCACGTTTCTATCCTATCATATCAGATGCTGGTAGAGAATAACTATTGACCATATCTTCTTCTAGTCTTTGAATCTCTTCCCTTGCATCACTTAAAATCTGTTCTCCATTGAACTGTACTCCGCCTGGGAGTGTCATACCATTGAACTTGGTGAGGTTAGAACCCCATTGATATTTAATTTTTGCTGTTGCGTAATTCTGTAACCAACGATCTTTCCACACGTCAGCATAAGTTGTAGGATCAGTTATTCCATATACTTCTACTACAATGAAATTGCCTGCTGATAGACTCTGCCAGTCCATATCTAAATTTAATTTGTTTTGATGTCTATTAAATCTTAAAGGTACCGCACCTACAAGCATCTCTTCTAAAAGCTGTAAGTGTGACATCGACATATGAAAATGTGCAAGAGGACCATTGATCATATCATGCAAGTTGTGTAATACAAATTGATACTTTGCGCTAAATATGCCGCTTCCTAGAGAAACATTAGACTCCGGATTAAATACGTTTGTTACACCTATAACGCTATCATCTAGTGCAATATACTCTAACTCATAAGTGCCTTGGTGTATGGCAGTGATTGATGTTGCATAATTCTCTCCGTAAGTAGCAACTAATTTAGGACTAGTCACAAACTTACCTACGGTGAATACTCCACTACTAGGTTTCTTAAAAAATAGTTTATTGTTAGTAGAGTCTATCGCAATAATAGTTGCTGTAGCAGTATCATCGCCTAGACTTCCTGTATTACTCTGAGGAGTGAATGTTCCGCCTGTAGTCGCTCCAGTACCATGAGTATTCACTGGACTTCCATCTAACAGTTTTAACGTAAATGCAGTCACAAAACCAGGTGCACCACTAACAGCATCTACTAAATAAGTGCCAGCGGCAATGTTACCGTCTCCAGTGATTGTACCACTAACGACAATTCTATAACCCTGAATAAGGGTTGCATTACTACAAATAAAATCACCGGCTGTGCTTGTTGCCACAACATTCGTTAAATTTGCTTCATCTACGAAAGCAGTATTTCTGCCTTTTTCGGAAATAACCTCACCTACTTCAAAATCTCCCTCTTCTAGACTCGAAAGAGTTATAGACGAGTTTGTTACTTGATGCTTAATGTAAGTCTTTTCTGTGCCATCAAAGTGATAGTCGTGGTAATACGATAGTGCTTCGTCTACACGATCTTCTACTTGGTCTTGATCAACATTGATCTCGATCACAGGTTTGCCGAGCTTCCTCAAGCAATATTCTTTAAATTCTGATTTAGTTGTAGGCTGTGCCATTTTTATATCCTAAAATTGTTGATATATTATCTATTTATACTCTGTCTAACACTCTCAGGTCGAAAGGGTTGTCCGGGTCCCAAAATTGTATCACTGTTTGAATCAAATCTATTGTTAAAAAGTACTCGTCAGTGTGTTGACCTGCTACTACTTGTGTTCCGTTTTCGCCTTCTTCGTAAATACTTATTGACATCGCTATAATGGCCTTTTGGCGAGAATATTGTCTAATATATTCTTCTCCGTGTTGATCATAGTTAGCCCCTATACCATTCAATGTGGTACTAATAAGACTTAAACGCTCGTTTATATTCTGCGTGCCCTCTCTTCTATCAAAGTAGTTTTGATTTCCGTTTTGGTCAATATATCTTAGTGTGTAAAAAGTAGCCATTATACGTTCTCCACTATTCCATATATTTCATGTAAGTAAAGTTGAAGAGACCCAGAAGGCCAATAGTCACTAGTATTGTACATCTGTGCAATCCTAACTACAACTTCTCTACTAAAATTAGTCTCTGGTAATAAAACTTCATACTCGTTAGTAAATTGTCCAATAGCACTTAACTCAATAATATCCATGCCATTTGTGTGGGAGGATACATTACTACTCAGATCAAGATACCTAGTTCTATGAATAGGAGTTGAATATGCTACAAAATTGCCATCTACGAAGTTATTGTTGCTGTAGTATATCCTATCTCCGGCAGACACCAATCCGTTATTGTCTATTGCGGTTACTATGGTGTAACCTTCGTCAGAGTGATCAACACCTGCGACATATGGACCTTGGAATCTTATTCCAGTTACAGGGTTGACGGTAGAGCCTGTATTGGACGATAAAGATATTCTACCAGTAATAGTGTTTAACTTTTCTAAGTGATTTCCTCTAATATAAAAATCTTTTTGTCCTGTAAATGGACCACCAGTAACCGTAGCAACACTTTCTACCAATAACGCAATAGGTAAAGTGTTTCTTTCCGAATAGCTTACGTTTTCTTCGTATCTTATACGGTTTAATCCATAAGCCGGATGACTTCTAAAGCCACTATAGGTGTAATCCAGTCTTAGTTTCAATTTTTGTCTTTTACCATATCCTACTTTTGGCGGAGGAATAGAGAAAGTATATGACGTGGCGTTGGCGCTGAATATACTACTGGTTGTTTGTAGCGTTTGACCGAGGCCATGATTATCACTCAAGTATCCTAATCTTTTTCTAAATTCATATACTTCAGTTTTTCTGTCGTCAATAGTTTGCTCTATAGACACATCAGAGTTGTGCCAGGAATTAAGACTTTGGTTATACTGTAAGAATGAGTTATCCTTTATAGGATATGTCATGGTGACGTTGCTTAGATTATCTATTATAGAATCTGGACCTATAGAAAGTCTATTTGCAACTAGATTGCCCTGAGAATCAATATTGGCCTTAAGGTCTTGAGATGGCGTAGAAATCGTTGCGCCTAAGTTGCCATCAGCAACAATTGTTGCTTTGATTTGCTCATCGGCATCACTCATGTTATCTAGTTATCCCGCCACTTACAGTGACAGTGCCTTGCACAACACGAGTTACAACAGGAGGATTCGCATCTGATGAAATCTCTACATCGTAAAGATATCTGCCTGGTTCTATGTGATTTGTCCCAACTTGAGTCACTCCTCCCACTTCATTTACGACATTCGAACTAGGTAGTCTTAGCGTAATTATCCCGCCTCCATCATTGTGAGTTGCGATAAACTGTGCAGTCACTGAGTCTGTTGTGTAGTTTTTACGCATCTGCGCTCTTGCAGTGTAGTTTTGTAGATTGAATGTTGAACCGTCAGATGCCTTTACGTCAATATTTGCTGTAAAGTCTGCGCCCTGATCGATTGATATATTTGCTTTAATTGCCATGTTTTTTCTCCAATAGATACTACAGTTATTTATAAATAACAGAATAACCATCATATGAATAACTTGGACAAACTATGGCAAATAGAAAGTATCTAAAATTTGGATTAAGAGCAGATAAGAACTTAGCTGACCTGGATGATGCTACCACAGCATTAGACAATATACTCGATGATCTATCAACTCAGTTGGATGAGAACGGTGATCCATTAACTTTTAGTTCCGCAGACTTGTTTCCCTTGATTGGACTTGCACAGAAGGGTTTGGCTAAAAATATCAATAATCAGGGTCAACCTACAGGCTTGCTCGACTTAGCAGGAAGTACTGCTCAGGCAACAGCGGTAACGAATACACTAATAGATGTTACTCCTGCGATAACCATTCAAGACTATATCAATCGATTTAAAGTGATACTAGGAGATCCTCCTTGGATTGATGGTGGTACTGGTCCTAATGCAACAATTATTTCATCAGATAGATTAAGATCGAATATATATGATCAAGCGGGAGTGGAGTTTGGTCTTCAGCCGGGTACAGCAGACGTTACTATAGGAAATAGATATAGAATCCTTGATTTGGGTAACGTCAGTCCTACCAGTGCTGGCGGATGGAATAAAATCGCAGGCACTACTGGAATCACATACGCTGTAGGAGATATGTTTGTTGCCGTTATGACTGGATATACAGCTTGGGGTAGCGGATCTACTTCTGGCGCAGAAGTCAAAAACACAACTGTTCCGACTGCATTAAGTCATCCTACTGATTCGCCCAGTCAATTATCAGCAAGACACCTTTGGGTAAGTGAAGATGATCCGTCAACATACACGCCTCTATTAGAAAATCAAGACTTCTGGGAAGACGGTAGATTTAACTTTTCAGACAAAATACATCCCAATTTGCCGGACACTTTCGGTGGAATAAGATGGGAAGGATATCAAAGCGGTAGATACTTCTTCGATTTTGATACCAATGCTTACTTTATTATTGAAGAAGACCTTGTTGATGACGGATCCGAAGACAACTGGACACTGGTGAGAGGAGTTATATCAAGTGAAGTAGAGACATATGATAAAGTCACTATAGAAACTATAGATGGTTCAACTAGAATAAGGTTTGTTGACGAGATGGACTGGAGACGTGTGATGCTTCAGATGAAGATCGAGTTAGACGGACAAGAAGGAGAAGTTGAAAGATGGGAAAGAGTATGGAACTCAACCAATGACGAATACGATCACTTCGTCTTCTTAAATATAGATACCGGAATAACAGATACCACTGGTAGGTATGTCGAATTTTATTGGCAACCACTAAATGGCGATTTTGTTCAGACGTTTACCACATACTTTACTCCGCCTGCAAGAGGAAAAAGAAGAAGAGTAAGATATACTGCTTTCTGGCCATTACCCGATGTAGCAAATGTAAGTTACGGTAGAAAAAGATTTTATGATGATATGCCTAGTTCTAGAGCATTATCTTTTGATGTATTCTATCAGTCCGACGGCACACAAGACGTAAATGGAGAGTTTACATTTCCGTACTTCAGAGATAATAGGGCCCACGTTTTAAAGCAAGACTCTACTAAAAAGTTGACTGTCGATGGCCGAGTTAGTTTTCCTTATAAGCCTCCTCAATTTACTGAAGATATATTCAAATATTTTACACCTAGTCAGTCGGGAGATACCGCATATCCTCAGAAGAGTGATTCTACTCAAGTCAGATTAATCGAAAGTAGTAATAGTGGTAAGTTGCAGACGAGCGATAGAAGCACAACAAAGGTTTTTCAAAAAGCAGAAGTCGGAGATTGGATTGTTGTTATAACAAACTTCGATACGACTAACAGATGGAATAGTGGTTCGAGTTCTAGAGCATACTCTTTTCAAATATTAGAAAAAGAAGACGATTACACTGTATTTGTAGATACACAATACTCATCGACTACAGGAATACCTCGAGATCAAGATCATTATATACAGGTAGTCAAGAACCGAGGTCTGTTAGGAATATTTAAGAAGGATGATATAATTAACGGTAGTACAGGCACAACCGCAAGAATATTTCCTTTAAACTATGACCAGAACATCAGTTCTATGATGAAAGTTTCTCCCGATATAATAGGAATAGGTGACGTTGCGGGATTTGTGAGATTTACAGGTGCCGCGGCTGGTGGTACAGAAGGTAACAGTCAAGAGCATCCTCTAAAAGTTGAAGTTGTTTCTGAAGTTGTTGCCGGTCAAGAATGGAGATTTGAGTGTCTTGCTCACCCACAATCACCAAACTCTGCATTTTCTGGCTTACCTAATAATGCTGGTAATTCTGTTTTAGGTTCAGGTATATGTGCGGCATATGCTGGTATGGGACTAAAAGACTTGACTGCCTCTTCAGAGTGTGGTGGTGTTTACGGATTAGAAGTAGCAGTCAACTCAACGGGTAATAAAATATATGTTACTGCTTTGCCTAGCGGAGTAATAACAAATGACATAGTGTATTTTCAAGGATCAGATCCATCTTCGCCCGTTATCGATCAAAGTTCAGACAGCACTATCACCGGCTCTACGAAAATTCAATCTACAGGCACAGACGGCACAGGATCCTATATAGTAATAAGCACAACACTAAATGCTGAAATACCTGCAGGTACAACAGTAGTTGCTGTTCCTGATACATACGGCACAGGTAATGCAAAGTATCTTAATAGAGAATATTGCGTTATTCCTCTGAATACTGCGCCTCCATTTGGAAGCACAGAATCTGGACTGATTACCACAACAGCATTTAAAAACTTAATAGCTAGAGAAATAGCTTTTGATAATATGCATATTGAAGTTCCCTCTGCTGACGTAGTTTCCCTAGAAAGTGCGGGCAACCTGAGTAGTGTTCCTAATAGATACTTAGCTATCAAATATATCACACCAGAAGGCGTAACACAGACTTGGAAAGCACTTATTAACGATAACTTGACAGGTATTTAATCTAGAGCAACTAGAAGATAGTACTGTACTCCATTGACAGTAACACCTATTTTGTGTGTAGCTGTCGATTCAGGATTAGATCCTGTAGGAGTTGTAGTTTGAAAGTCGTGATCTCCAGTACCAGAGTTCCAGTTGGCCTTGCTTAAAATGGGAGCATTGGTACTTATCGGTTTAATAGAAAAAGGCTCTCGTCTAATATCTATCTTTTGTGTTGTCGTTCTCAGGGCGCTTCCGGTGAGATATGACGGATGATTCGCATCTCCAGATGCTAGTTCTTCCCAAGGCTGTTCTGTTCCAGAGAAAGCACGAATTTCTTGTCCGGATGAACTATTATATATGAATAATCCTGGGGGCTTGTTAGATTTCACTCTTGTTGTCGTTCCACTTGCAGTAGAACTGGTTTTCGCTACAAACGTCTCTCCCTCAACGTAAGAGGATCTGCTTTCTCCTGAGATAGCATTAAGCTGTGCAGTAGTCGCATCTCCTCTAGTTGTTATTTTATATTCAGCGTTTAGAACTAGAGAAGTATCTAAATTTCTAGCAAAGCCGATCTCCAAGGTATCAGGATTTGTTAGCCTAATATTACCACCTATTCTAACATTCTCATCAAAGAATGTGTCTTCATATGTTCTGGGTATTCTAGTCTTCTTATACTTGATCTGAGAAGTTAAGTTTGATACATAGCCAATAGCATCGAATGTACTAAATGCAGAAAAGAAGTTTCCGTCATCCTGTTGCATACCTCCGTCACCACCTTCACCGTCAGCTCCTGATTGACTTTCAGGATCACTGGTGCCTGCTTCATCATTCGTGATCAACCTTGAAGTTGACATGAAATCTAAATTCTCAGCAGTGATAGTGTCACTTCTGGTTAAAGTTAAATTATCGACATCGCCGAGCGTATTAGGATTAATGATATCTACAGTACTATAAGGCACATTTGCAAATTTACTTACTAGTCTAAACTTATTTTCACTATCATGATTTATCACCAGATAAGGATAACTATCGCCACCATCTATAGATATAAGTGTTCCGTTAGTGAATCCTACCTTGTTGATGCCCATTGCTTCAAATGTCCAGGCATCGTCTGCATTAGAATCTTGGAAAACTCTAAAGTCTTGTCTGACTACCATTTCTCTAGCAACACCACCAGAACCAGTCTCGAAGACAGAAGCGGCAACAGTCGCTGGGTCTTTCGCAATGAATGCGTTCGGTCTGCCACTAGGAGAATGTGTGAATATGTTGCCGTCAACAGCTAATTCGGTCCAGTTTCGATCATTTCCTAGCTGATCGATAAAATATGTTCTGCCTGCAATGAATCCTGCTTCTCCAAAAGCAAACTCTTCTTGACTAAGAAAATATTCGCTGTTTACGAGTTTACTTCTAAATGCAGAGTTGCCATCGAACAAGAGAATATCTGCTGAAATATTTTCACCGCCCAAATTATCTAGAATAGTTCTATCAGATATCTGAGTCGAACTTTCTTGTAGATTTTGCTTTCTATCGAACCCTTGTGCCATCTCTTCTCTCTTATTAAGTATCTAAAGTTACTGTCCAGCCATTCTGTCTCAAAAACGCTAGTTTATTTGCTGAAGAAAGGTCTCCTTCTGTGCCGTCATTGTTGACAGCAGATTCAGAGAAACCACTTCCACTTGTGGGTGATTGACCAATCGCACTAATACTTACTCCACCTCTAGGCTTATTAATATAGTTGTCATACAAATCTGCTATAAAGTCTGTTGCTATACCTGCTCTCAACTTATTGTTGTCTAGATTCAGCTTATTCAAACTATAGTTGGTGGAAAGTGAACCAGGAATATATCCTTCTAACTCATTACGCTGTAGTCTAACTATTCGCATTCTCGGACAACTACTAAAGTCAGGAATATTTCCTGAGAATTTATTTGCATTAAGCCACAGAGTATGTAGTCTCGGACAATCAAATGTTGGAAATTGTCCTGTAAGTGTATTATTATTTAATCTTAACCAATAAAGATATGGATTAGTTAGCGTGGGCACTTGTCCTTCGAGACCGAAAGATTCCACTTTATCTAAAGTCCACGGCATTACTTGAGACTTGCCTGTTAAGCCACTTAGTCCCGAAGGATTAGCTCCATTCGATGTGAACACTTGTCCCACATACGCACTAGAGCCTGCACCTATTGCTTGCCAGCCACTCGATCCTTGAGGCATAGTTCCGAGATGTCTAATCTGATATTGTTTACCGCTATCTAGTGTTGTCGCTGTAGGATCAATAAAGTTCGCAGTAAATACGGATCCAACAGATGGTGTACCACCTCCATTCCATCCTATCTGAGCCCACTGTGCGGCACTTGCTCTATGTACGTTGTTCGAACCATATATTTGTTTTACTGTATATTTAACATCAGCTTGTATGTGCCTAATCGTTTGCTGAGCCCTTTGTTCACGAAGATCGGTCCATCTTAAAGTAGTTATAGAACTAAGATTAGGGACTGCACCTCTAATATTATTTCTGGGCATATACATACCATACAACTGATTAGATGAGGATAAATCTAGGCTGTAATCAGAGTTATCTGGGTTATCAAATCTAGCAGACGATTTGCTGTGATAATATGCGTAAATATATCTAAGTCTAGTCTGATTTGCAAAAACTTTTCCTCTATGTAGAGAGTCTGAATTTTGTGTTGCAAAGAAGTCATTAGTATATGCTCCCCAAGCGGAACCTGCAGTAAGCATATACATTACATTGTCAGACCCAGTTAGAAGATCATCTCTGTATGCTCCCGTAGCACCCCATCCCCACCTAAAGTCAACCCACCATAGTTTAGATTTATTCTGTAGCGCACCATTAGTCTTAAGGTCGCCTGCTGTTCTTCTCTGATGATACATATTCAGATATCTAAGGTTAGTACAGCCATCAAGTTTTCCATCGATAGTTCTTTCAGCTTCACTAAATCTGGAATCACAAACACCTCTTCGATGCCAATAAGTCAGAAGTGATGTTTTCCCGGACATATCAACAACATCATGCTGGTTGGATTCGCTATAGAAATACTGTAGATTGTTACTTCTAAATCTACCTATAGCCGCATCTGCTGAACTTTCTGCGGTATTATTCGGATCAAAGGCTCGATACATAGAGTTGGTAAGCAAAGAATTGAATCTAACATCAACACTTCGAGTTCTAATACCATTAATTACACCACGATCTAATCCGGAGTACAGTTGCTCATGTATATTATAATCCTCAATTGATGATGAATCATCATAAACTATGTTTCCGCTTGAATCACACTTAGTAAATGAATAGGCCCCAACGGCGTTTGCCGCATCAGCATATTTCAATGCTCCTCCAGTTGTTTTCATTTGAGAAAACACTGCGTTAGCACTAGTTGTACTAGACTTCTCGAATATAATCACTTCTCCGTCAGTAAATCCCGATGAGATTGTTCCTCTAGTGTATGGACTAGATAGCTTATTTCGATACTGGACTTTAACATAAGCCTGTGTGCCGTTGGGGGCATTTGCTCCACCATACAGACCATTATAGAAAGCCATAGCGACACGATCATACTTCCAGTGGAGAAAGAGATTCATACTAGATACGCCATTAGCGACCGAAGACAACTCTTTTGCTCCAGAAGTAACTTCTGGATTATGCACTATAGGAGATAAGGCTTGTCTAGGCTGTCTTCTACTTAAATCTGCTTGATAATCTGCAACCATAATTAATTTCTTCAGAGATTTATGGTCAGACAAATTTATAGTAGTATCATCTTGGAAACAACCATTAACAAAGATATTTTCAATTGTTAATGGAAGTCTGTTCAACTGTGCATTAGCTGTTGCCGCATTGGTCGACCAAGCATCGTCTTCTGCATCAGTGAACAAGTTGCCTGCTGCCTCAGTGAGTCCCAAAAACTCAGAGGATCTTCCTCTAAGTAATAATTTGGAGTTAGTCAGATTATTACCAGTCATAACGATTTCTACTAAGTTGGGAGCTAATCCTGCGCCCCCATCAACACCAACAAGATCCAAGTCTGCATCACTTCTAAACTCAGGCATAAGATTGATGTCGTTTCCTTCAAGATTAATTTTTTTGATGTTTGGAAGGGTTACGTTTGTCCACTCTGTTAAGCCTGAATAAGGAAGACCTAGAGATTCTATATATGCAGGATCATAGAAAAACTCTACTATTCTTTGCTTACTCGTTGTTCCTGTAAACTTATATGCTCCAGGAGTTGCATATGTTCCTAGTCCTAGACTTCCAGGATACTCTTCGGTGCCATCTCCAGTATTCCAAGATAGTCTGGTATCTGTTCCTATTTCAGGCTCTTTATTAGTTATCTGCCATGTCATAGGTATAGTAGAGCCACTACTGTCTTGTCTACCACCGCTAATAATATTTGAAGAAAAAGTTGCCTCTAAGAAATTACATTTGAATACTAGTGGTATACCTTTCATAGCGATTAGGTTTCTATATGATACGACTCCTGTGCTATTAGTAGTTTTTATTTTTAAAGCGTGAGTAGATACTTCTGCCCTAAACCTTTTTCTAATAGGCGGAGTAGTAGTCTCTAGCCCTTCAAAAACCAAATGATCTCCAATTACTTCAACCCTACCACCATACATAATATGCGAGTCTTCGTTTCCGGCTGGACCTATTGGAGACCAAGAGGATATTCTCGATGTAGATATATCTGCGCCCTTAACTTTCCAAACCGTTGCGCTGTTTACTGTTTCAGTTTGCGAAAAGTCTAGATATTTAAAACTTATTGAACCACCTACGAGTCTCGATCCATCAATACTCATATTAAAGTTCATGGGTACTCTGATGTCTTCAAAAGTGGAGAGAATACCAAAAGTAGTATCTCCCGATCTTTTCAGAGCGTATAGTTCTTTTTCTTGGTCTACGGTTAAGTTAGCTGAAGAGTGAAAGTCGGTAATGTTTACATCTGTTCCTGCTTGCGTTAGCCCTGAAACCAGTGCAAAGTCATCTCGATCTAATCCCATATTACGAAGTGCTACGACAGGATCCTGAATATCAGCTAATCCTTTTGATACATTAAGACCTATATAAATTGTCATTATTGTTCCTTAACAGTCACAGTTAGTTCTATATTACCCGTAAATTGACCGGGGTTAACATTAGGTTGATTAGAAGTCGCAGTAAAGAATATTGCTTTATTATTTAACAATCCTCTGGAGACACCTTTTCTATCGACATTGAATATGTTTGATAAGTCTATACTTTCTGGATTTCCAGGAGTAGCGTAGAAAGAAAATAATACATTTCCTGGTCTAACTGGATTCGAAGATGATATGTCGTACTGACAACTAGACAGCCTCTCATCGGAATTGAATGCATTAGGCGAGAACAGTGAACTAGATCCTCCGCTATTTGTAATTGTCGCATAGCTATTATAATCATTGGATTCGGTAATGAATGAAGGGCAATGTGTTTTAACTGTTCCATCTTCAGATATTTCTTCTACAACTATACTATTAACAGAGGCCATATCGCCCAAAGCAAACACCGGATAAAGAGGCTGATCATTAAAACGAATTGCCTGGGATACTGAGAACTGGTTATCTAGATGCTTTTCATCGCCATTACCGTCGAAAGACCTTGCTTGCCAGTCATCAGTCAAAGTTAAATTTTTAGTTTGTATGTATTTGTTACCGTCTTCGTCAGCAGAGGCATCTATGTCTGCATCGACAGTCCTATTAGTCGTACCGTTGTCGGCTAACGTGTAGAAGTATGCTCTCTGTCCTTGAGGTCTAAATATTTCAGTTTCGAAAAATTTACCAGTGCCTATAAATTTAGTTCCTACTTCAGACAAAGGATTTCCTTGGCTGTCAAACTTGATAGTCGTGTTACTTGGTCCTCTAACACCTTCAGCGAAATATATCTTCTTATATCCTGTATACTCCCCAGTGTCTTCGGTAACAACTTCGGATATTAAAAACGCACTTACGGTTATTTCTCCCTGTACTGCTGACTGATATCCACTATCGTCTCCTTGTACCCTAGTATCAGGTCTATCTAATCTAGGATCAACGGACATCTGATCACCATAACTAGGATCCCATTCATAGGCTTCAGCTTTCTTCAACTGATTAAATTGAGTTCCTTGATGACAATATTCGACAGACGGATAATCATTCTTATTAAAATATCTATATTGTCCCGCTTCTTGTTCAAACATTACTTGATCATCATCATCACTACTTCCTGGAGCAATAGGCTTATCGGGAGATACAGTAACCAAAAACTCTGCAAAATGCTTTCCTGTTGGAATTCCGTTATAGTTATCGTCACTGAGATCTGACTCCCCGAAGTCGATAGTCTGTATCTTATCTCTGGCGCCCGGATTTAAAAAGTGTATCTTAAATTTATTGCTATATATGGGAGTCTCTGAAGCAAAAATTGCATTATAGTTAACTAACTTCGCATTAAATTCATATAGACTACTAGGATCAATTACTGATTCATCTGTCCTTAGAAGTTTTCTCATTGTTCCTGATATTAGAGTGTAGAAAGTCTCTTCACTGTCACGCCTCAATATATTAGTTGCTTTGCCCGTAGATATGTAAGAGGGATTAACGTATGCTCCGTAAACTCCATCTGCTATAATATGTCCACCATCATCACTTGCATTTAGCCTATACGATATGTTTATAGGGACATCCGTTAACTCTGGACCGCTATATGGAGGATCAATAATCATAGTATCTTCGTTAGGATCACTCTGATCTACTTTAACTATTTCATACTCACTACCATTCAGCACTATGCTCAATCCACCACCGTATATGGTCGTAAAAAACGAAAGTTCGCTTTTACCGGCCGTGGCTGTGTCAGATGCGTTTGATACAGAAATTGAACCGGGGATAGATGTTGGAAATATGTCTCCAATACCGCTGGCGTTGTAGGTACTACCATTAACTATCTGTAGACTACTGTCATTCAAAAACTTCATGCGTAAGTTTCTACTTTTAGGATGCCTACCGTTTTGCTTTATTGAAGGAGCATAGACGAAATGTACTCCATTAGGAGAACCGATCACTTCTTCAATATCTATTCTACAAGGAGTAGTAGTATCGACAGATACACTCATTGGATAAGATTTCTTATAGTTTCTTACATCATCACCAGTAGAACTTTTTATGAAGTTTTTAGGCTGAATGCCCAATATAGGAGTTCTGTTTTGAAAACTCTTTGTGGGAGTAGTTGTTGTAGATAGCCTAATTGTTCCTTCATCGCCTCCATCAACGTAGTAACTACTACCATATTTGTAAAGATATATGGGAGACTGTAGATTTCTAGAGTCATCAATATACGCTAAGTATTTAAACTTAAAGTCTGCATTTGCCAGTACTGGCTGACCTAGACCATTTTCGATGACAAACGTATGTAGAAGTACCCATCGAGCCTCTCCGTTACCAGAAGGAATATATGCATAGAACTTAGCGCCAATAGCTCCATACCAAGAGTACTCGATCTTGTACATAGTCACATCTTCAAACGATAAAATATATCCCGAAGGACCAGTGCCTAGAAGAGAATCTCCGTTCCACTTTGATCTCGGTATCACCGTTTCCCATAAAGGAGTTGCATTTCCTACACCTACAGGATATACTGGTGCCGATGACTGGTCGTCTTCGCTTAAACCTTGACGAGTAAGAAGTTCGTCAGGCATTTTTATTGTACTTCTTCTTACTATATTAAATTGACTTCCTCTAAGTTGGAACATATATTCGTCAGTGTCGTTAGAACATCCCCACTCTAGAAAGTTATCTGTAGTGCTGGGCTCTGCTCCCATTCTAGCACCGAATGTGAAACCACTTGCTCTACCAGGCTGATATCTAAATGCTCTCTTACTCTCTAAGATTGCTAATCGTCTCGTTCTACTGCCAGCGCCTGGAGTACAGTCGTTTGTGGCAAATTGAATAATCTGTCTATACTCTTTAGTGCTTACAAATTGTACAGCAGCCGATTCTTGGTAAGGAAAAACAGCTTCGCCAGCTTTTATCTGATCAAAGAAGAATGTCCATCTCTCTATGGCATCAAAAGAATCTTGTAGTGTGGGTGCGCCATATATCACATCGAAGAAACTTCCGTTACCTGTAAATACGCCAGAATCTCCGGATGAGGTGTCGAAGTTATATGGAAGTATATTTTCTCCGCTGTCAACGACATTTGCGCTATCTGGATCTAGAAAATATGCATCAGCAAATTTTTTATCTATGTTCGCATATCTGTCGTAAAGTAATCTACCTAGAGCAATAAAGTTCATGTATCTTATGAAGCCTTTAGTGGGCTCAGTAAGTTGATCTTGGATCGTGCCTCTAGGAAATGTGTACTGACTAGGAAATGCCTTTAGATATAACGCTTGCTCTTTAGAGCCTTCGTTAAAAGAAGGATTCGATCTTCTGCCATAGACTGGATTTTCTTTTCTATACCATTGATATGGATGAACGCCTTCTGTATAGGTATATTCGTTCCACTGATCTTCATCTAGACCATATGTTGCGACATCAGAGAACAAAGATAGTTGCTCTTCTGCTCTAGGAACACCCAATAGAGAAGAACTTACCTGAGAAGTTTCTGGAAACTGCTCTTCAACAGGAAGAGAGCCTCCATCTCTGGGCTTATTATTAACGTGTACAGATAGGGAGTTGTCTCCAGTCGTAAAGTTTTGTAATGCAGTTTCTTCCTCGGTTACGAGTGGATTGCCCGCGGCATCAAAAAGTTTAGTTCCTTCAATGTCTACAAGTTGCGTAAACTGCTTTGTGATTGGAGCCGGTACTTTGTCGAATCCAATCTTTATCTGCTTTGACATAAATTACTGCTCTTCCCATGTTACACCCAAGCTAATAGGATCTGCTGTCGATGTTGATGCCGTATCTGAATCCACTGCGAAGTATAAACTATCCGCAATATCAGTCAACGGGAACGATAGATATTCCTTGTTGTAATCAAAATAAGTAGCTAGGTCGAATTGTTCTGTTCCTTTCTGTAAGTATATAGTCGCTACGTTAATACCAGTATTTGGTATAGGAACACAAATGTCAGTTGCTATTTTCAGAGAACTTAATCCCTCAACTTCTCCTGTAACTTTTGTCACAGTTTCTTGAGCAATGCCATCGCCTAGAGCAGTGAATCTCTTATCTCCCAAGAATGTGTTGGCTGAACCATTTTTCAACACTACTGTTCCTTCGAATGCCTGTAGTAACTCGAAGAAGTACTCATCTCCTTCTTTATAAAGTTTACCGAATACTGTTACGGACTCAGCTTCAATTCTGCCTCTAAACCAGCCATATGTGTGATCTCCATTTGCGAGGTGGCCAGCAGTACTAGAATTCACCGGTAGAGCAGTTCTATTTGATCCCATAGTATATTCGTTATCCAGATATATCGCATTGCCAGATGGCAGGGTCAAAGACTGGAAAAGAGGTGTCTTTTTGAATCTAACTCTGACTACGTTCTCTGATGAACCATTTTGAGCAGACATCTTAGTAGGATATACTTGAACTCTATTTCTTACTGCGTTGCTTTCTCGTGTGCTTAAAATAACTTTCTTAGTCTCTAAACCATATACAGTCTCTGCTCTATCTGGTAATATCTTGAAGTCAGCATTACCTACTAGGGTGCCTGATAGCCATACTCTACCAGTACCATCATCTTCATCATCTGCCCAAACAACTTTAATATTCTGGTCAAGTCTATTGTTAGTTACGACAGTACCGCCCATGTAGAATATTGGATTAATTACATCACCATTTTCGTCTGTCGCAGTAGGTATAAATGAAGGCGTGACTTCACCATCAAGTGTTAATGATTCTGAATAAGTGCTATGGCCGTTACCACCAAACTGTTTTCCGTAAGCATCTACTTGAGCATCATTGTTGTAACTATATAATCTTACTGTACCTCGGTCACCACCATCGATGTAGTATGAAGCACCATATTTTACAATACTGTGTGATATATTTCCATAACCTTGCTCTATTTGATTTCCGACCACATCTTCGCCATCACCCAGTGAGTACTGATCTCCACCACCATAAGTAGTGTAAGTAATTGGTAGTGTTGCGTTACCAAGAGATGCAATCTTCAACTGATTCGATGCTCTTAGGTGATGTACTCGTACCCATCGTGCTTCACCATTACTTACAGGAACATATGCTAAGAAC
>Ga0181390_1000301_pt1 | contig 22087 bp, 39 predicted proteins | sample 13SPOviralmetaG_FD_130085 | JGI IMG/M metagenome (GOLD analysis project Ga0181390, IMG submission 130085) | Marine viral communities from the oligotrophic San Pedro Time Series (SPOT) site, San Pedro Channel, CA, USA - 13 SPOT_SRF_2010-07-21 | ecosystem: Environmental > Aquatic > Marine > Strait...
AAGTAAAAGTGGGGAGATTTTGCTTGTCTCTAAGAGCCCTAGCAAGGCTCTCCCCGAACCTGTGTGCCTAAGAGTTAGGACGCTTTGCTAGCCGCCATTGCTCTGTAACCTGCGGCTACGACTGCACGTGATGGTGTGCCAAGACGATATCTAGTAACACCTGTCTTAGTAGGGTTAGCATAGATTGCGAATCCGCCACGTAAACGAAGGTCGCTTACTGTAGCAGTTGGATTACCAATACCGAACCGTGCGGCGATTTGCTTTGCTGTTAGTTCTTCACCGTTCTGTAGAGCGGCTAAGAATTTAGCAGACTTTGATACTACCGTAGTAGCTGATTTTACATTTGTCATATATTTTCCTCTTAGTTTATATGTAGCCGAAATGTCTTTCGACTTGTATACTATTATACAACCATTCAGGATTGAATGCAAGTTGTTTGGGCAAATACGAAACCTATCGCATTTGTTAGAAACCCTAACACCCGGTTATATAATACAGCAGTCATAAAGACTGATGTTCCTGTTGTAGCATTCATGCTACTAAATCTCTGATGATTCCTTGTGCTAGTATAAACACTAATACAGCATTAAGAATTATTAATGCTCTATCTTTCCAGAGCATACCAACTACAAACCATCCTGCTGTTCCTATTATACTAAACCACACATCGATCAAGTGATATTCTACGCCAGCACTTCTGGCTAGAACGGCTGTCAATATACATGCACTTGCGAACCATTTGACATACCAACTTAAATCTTCTTTAGGTGTTGCTGATTTGTAAATTCTTTTACTGTTTTCTAATTCTTTAGGGTCAAACTTCTTTGTCATTTTATTTCCATTTGTAAATATTACTCTCTACTTGTGTACGATTGTGTGAGAGTATTGATTCCATTTCTTTATAGATATCTTTTAGTTCTTCGATTGATTTGCTTTCAATATATTCTATAACGTCAAATATCTTATATAAACGTTCTTCATGGTTAGTGCATGAGTCATAAGACTCGTCCCAGAAGTCACTGAATGTTTTATATCCATGTTCATGTAAGTACTTTAAGGTGCCTGGAGGTGCCATCAGTATAAACGGCTTTCTGTACCACATCGGCTGTTGAACTTTTTCACTATAGTTTGCAGTAGGTTGTGCAAACCTCGATTCTGTAATAACAGCACAAAAAATATCTTTGTAATACTTTTCTATAGGCAAAAAATCTGTTGATGGATCAAAATAATCATCGACTGTCGAATTTACAGGATAAGGTGTCTCTACAATGTCTAGTAATTCATCAACTTTTATATCTAAACACAAAGGTTCTTTGTATAATGTTTCTACGCCTTTATGTAAACGTTCACTGTATTCACTTTCATTGATATCAAACCAAGGTAAACCTTGTAGTTTTGTTAGATCAGTTTTGTAAACAAAACTAATATGAGCCTCACTGTTAGCAAGAAATGCGGCTATCAGATTTCTATGAGGTGTCCATCTCCAATTTAGATTGATAAACTTTTTTGTAAAATCGTTGGCTGCCTGTCCTACTAAATCATCTGTGTATGAATCATCAAACACATTAGCAACTGTTGCGTTTTTTATAAAAGTATCTTCACATGATACTGTCATTAAAGAATTGTAATAAGGCAGATATTTGTCTGCATCATAATCGCATGTTTTTACCTTTACCTTTCGCAGGTCGTTTTTAATAACATAATTTTTTATGCTATTCAATTCATCTGCTCGTAGATAATTTGGATCTTCTTCACCATTAAATTCTGAATAGAATGTTAATGTGTGTTTGTCTTCGCCAAAAGTATTACTTTGCTGATTTCCACCTCGTAAGTGTGGAGGGAGATATATGCAAAGAGGTTCGTTTAGGTAAAATGTTACACCTTTTTCGTTTAAGTACTTTATAGTTTCTGGAGAATGCTTTATGCTTTCTAGTTCTTCGATCACACCATTGTACATGAATATGTATGTTGGGTTGTGATCATTGTACTCTACGCTAGGCAAGATACGTTCTTTTAAATGCTCATCTTGGGATGCCGGTCGTTCAGGCATATCAGGAAAATAGAACCAATGAAGTTTGTTCCAAAGCCATAAATCATCTTTGTTGTCAACTGATATATCAACACCAGTTACATCATCTAATTCTTTATTCCTCTCCATTTAAGAAATAGTCTCCTTCAAGTTGTTGTACCATGTCTACCATAGACGAATAACATGTAGGACAAAACTGTACAGGCAAAATGCCAAAGTCACCTTCGACACCACCTTCTTCTTTGGTATACACAACATTACATATCGAACATTTGTGTGCTTCTATTAATCCTGGCATTTTGTCCTTTATGAAATGTTTTTTGTTTCTTCGTTGACTACATCATCTATGTAGTTGATAGGGATTGTCTTTTGACCTAGCATAGAAAATCCTATCAATAAGCCACACAAGACTAATGCTATTATACCCATTATTGCCTTTCCTAACATATGCTCTTCTTCTGTCATTAGTAGTTTAATCCTATAAAAAACATACCGGCACCCACAGTTGCTAACATCAGAACTTGTATTACTGACATTACAGCAACCTGTTTCATTGGATGTACATCATCGATAGAACCTAATTGTTCTTCTTGTCGAGCCTTCATTTTTGAATATTCTGTCATAAGTTCTCCTTTATAGTATGAAACATTGCTAAATTAATAAGACCTAACCAGAAAAAATAAGGAATAATAAGTAAAAATTCTGCCATACTATTTGCCTATATGTTTAACTTCGTTCTTGGGCACTACTTGATATGCACCCTTGTTGTATGCTGGCGCAATAGTATATGTAGCACTAATTTCTTGCTTTTCTTTCTTCCACTCAGCATTCTCGCCATCGCCTTTACTAGATCCAAGAAACTCTGTACTGCTAGGATACTTCTCATTGAACTCTGCTATGCGTTGTTGAGCATATGACAGTTCAGGTTTATATGTACTTCTGTCTGCCCTAATATCTTTCTTAGCAGTTTTGCCATATGCATAATCAATGTATTCTTCTAGTGTAGCAAACCGAAAGTCATGCATATGATTGCGTTTACAACGTCTGTTGTGTTCACGCCATCGTAATTCTAGTTCTTTGAGTTTACCCTTAGTCAATTTTAACTTGCGTTTGCGAGTATTGATTGAGGATAAACGAACATCTAAATGCATAGTCATAATTCTATTATACTCCCTTAGAGATTAAATGCAACCCGATTGGGTCAGGCGATTGCCAGTTCTTTAATATGTTTGCAAGTACCACGAAATTTGTAACCTGGGCAACTACATGTCCCTTCTTCTGTGTCTACTTGGTATTCATTACCCTTAGAACCTTTGACTATGGTGATATGAGGTGATAAATTAGCCTCTGACTGATCAGAGTACTTGTCAAGTGTTTTGAACTTTCTACGAGACTTGCTAAACTGCTTGATAGGATTTAAGAATGTTTTCAGTTCACCTTCTGGTGCTTGATAAGCAACTAGTTGACCTGAATCGTTAACATGATAAATGCCATTAGAAACTGATTGATCTCCCCAATCAGTGATTTCTTGTAATACTTCAATCATCTAGTTGCTCCTTTAGGTCTTCAAGTAATTCTACTAATTTAACGACTAATTTTTCGTCCTTAGGCTTTTCAGTGTCAATCACTACTTTAACTTCTACGATCATGCTATTGTCCATCCCATTTGCAAATACGTTCTGACTTCTAAATGGCTAAGTATTCTAACTTTGCCATTTTTTGTTGCTAGATAAATGCCTTGCATTATGCAGATGCCAAAGTTGCATTTCTATTTTTATACTCAGCCATTGCTTCTTTGATCATTGTGCGATACTCGCCCATCAGACTCCAAGCATTGTAATCGCCTGTTGCTTGAATGTCAAAACCGTAACCTGACTTAGTTGGCCTGCCTGCTCTGAACTCTTCTGTTACATGACCAAATACTATCTTGTAATACTTTTGCTCGTAGTAGTCACCACGTTGATCGCCACTGATCCAAAATGCATCAGTCTTGTTAGCAACCGGAGTTAGTTTAGCACCTGTACAATGCTTAATGAACTTTTTCAATTGCTCTGTGCTTTGATAGTCAGTAGCAAGGACTGTTGTATTTCTTTCTTTAATCATATCATTTCTCCTAAGTATACCATAATTATACTACCTTTTGGGTATAGAGTCAAGCCTTTTTGCCCAAAAAGATCATTTATTTTTCAATGCTTTTTTGATGTTCTTTTTGTCAAAATAGATTCTAACATAGTACTTTCTTGTTACTGCAATCCAAAATAGAATGAAAGTATTAGTAATCGATACCCCAAAAGGACCAAACAAAAATACTACCATCGTTAAGTAATTGAGTGCCCAGATCAACGGAAAGTTGATTAGAGTGGCAAGGATAGTGTCCCCAATTGATTCTTTGAGGGCTTGACGATTGAGACCTAATTTCATTAATCGTCAGCGCCTACAGGACTTTGTCCTGCAACAAATGCCACTAACTCGTCATACGGTGGAAGACTTTCTGCATACACCATTAACTTAAGAACTTCTGAAGGGGACATGTAACCTTGCACATCGTCACCTTGATACTCGACAAAACCGTCTTTAGTCATTAAAGCAGTTTCTGCTGTATCACTTGGTGGCACAGCCTTGCCATAATCTTCAATAGGCAAATCTCGGTTAGTACAATAGTTGCCACCACCAAACTGAACGGATACTGTGTACCCGTTTTTGTAGGTGATGTGAAATCCTTTTTGATCTGAAATCTGAAATGACACTATGCTACCTCTAATGAATTAACGTTGATCTCACTAAAGCCCATGCCGTCAACCATATGGAATGTGCCAGTTACAGTATCTTCAACAATGTCACCAACTGATAGTGAGTGCATATCTCTAACCTGACGCACTTCTTTGGTCTTTTTGTTTAAGAAAGTTCTCATTTCAAAACCACTAACGAAAGCATCAAATGTTTCGTCTGTATCAGTCTCTTCATTGTAGTAGTAACCATTTAAGATTTTGAAAACAGTCTCTAAGTTACGATCTTCAAATCCAGCAACCTCACAAACTTTTGTGTAATGCTCAAACATTTCAGGCAAGAAACGTTTTGAACCATCAAATGAGCATTCCATTCTAGCATGATACTCTGGGTATACTTTAGCAGTAGCAGAGTGTCCGCCTTCTGGACCATTGACATGTTCGTAAATTTCGTCAGAGATTTTGATTTGAAAGATGTTATAAGACATATAATTTCCTGTGCTTTATTGTTTAATATGTGTATATTATACGGCATTTCTTACCCAAAGTCAAGCCTTTTCTTAATTAATTTCATTTATTTCGCCTAATAAAATCAATGACTTAGAAAAAAGTTTTGTACTGTCTATTAGGACATAAGTAATATTGTGACATTATGTTACACAACACACATACAGGAGAAAAAAATGAGCAATAAATCAGGCTTTGAAATCAGAGCAGACTTACTATCCCAAGCACAGGGTATCTTAGAGTGCAATTTACATAGAAAAATACAAGCAGTTCAGGAACACAATGGATATAATCCAGAAGATGTTAAAGAGGTTCCTGCAGATGAAATCAGCACTGCTGATGTAATTAAGGCTGCCAAAGAACTATATGAATTTGTTAATGAGAAATCATAGATAAATCATCTATAACAAAAAAGGGACTTACGTCCCTTTTTTAATGATTGTTTAACCGTGCCCTTCTATTAATTTTCTCGGTTTTTAACAATCTCGTCAACAAGACCGTAGTCAAGTGCTTCTTGGGCATTCATAAAGTTATCACGCTCCATGTCTGCTTTCAGATCATCGTATGTTTTACCCTTAGAGTTATGTTCTTCATAAATCTCAGTAAGATACTTTTTCATGTCTAAGATTTCTTTGACTTGAATTTCCATATCAGTTGCTTGACCTCTTGCACCGCCTGAAGGCTGATGAATCATATGTCTAGCACGTGGAAGCATTTTACGTTTACCAGCAGTACCAGCTTGTGCTAACAGACTGCCCATTGATGCGGCTTGTCCCATAACAATCGTATTGATGTCTGGCTTGATAAATTGCATAGTATCATAGATAGCCATACCTGCTGTTACACTACCACCTGGCGAGTTGATGTAAAGAGAAATGTCTGCTTCACTGTTCTCACTTTCTAGGTATAGCAACTGTGCTACGATTAGATTAGCCATAGTATCATGTACTTCACCTTCTAGTAAGATCACACGATCACGTAGCAATCTACTATAAATGTCGTAACTACGTTCACCACGACTTGTTTGTTCTAAAACCATTGGTACTAGTGCCATAAAATTTCCTCTAAATTATGTTTCTTAAAGTATGCATTATACAGGTAATATCTATTATATGCAACACTTTTGGTTATGTTAATTTGACCGAACTTACAAATTGTCTTTTCTGTATTTCAGTCACTACTTCTATAGGAGACAAATGTGTTTGCAACTTTGCTAACGGTATGTTTCCTGGTCTATTGTATATATGACTGTAATTGTATCTACTATCATAAAATTCTTTGTTCTCATCATAGTGTTCTTTATACATTCTATGATATTTATTAATACTTTCAACAGTCATTCCCCAATATCTGATAATAAAATCACTTGCGTAATGTCGAAATGGTTTGTATGCCTCATCTCCTATATGGTCATCATCATCTAATGCCATATCTTGTAGAGTCTTTCCTATCTCTACATATAATAAGTATACAGTTCCAAATTCAACAAATTCAGTAAAATGTTCATAGTCTGTATCTTCTAATGTTCTAATGCCTGGACCTCTAGGTTGATCATAGTATGTAACAAAATGTCCAGGTAACATTTTTCTTACTGTTCCTTCTGCCATAGATTCGCATCTATGCACTTCTAAGTTTAATTGACCTAATGCTTGTCGTACTTCTTTGGGTGCTTCTACGAAGAACTCATGCGGCTCATTAAGCATTCCGTGATAGACTTCAAAGATATGATGTAGATAGTTAAGATCATCTTGTATCAATTCAGGCGTCATTCTGCGTTCTACAAAGCCCGGACTGTACTCATTGATGACATCTACACAATGATTGATAGCATCAACTGCCTTTTGTCGTTCTATGTCTAACGTATCAAAGCCGTACAATCTCTTAGGATCGTCTATTGTGTACTGTTGAATTGCTTCATCTAAGAGTGTAGCCCAGCGTTGAGCAATAGATGTTTCATTAATGTTATAAGTTAATGTGAGATCGTCTTCGCCAGAATATGTTACATGCATCTTTTTGTACATGCAAGTATTTAATTGCTTTATGGCAACAACTTAAATAATATAGAACTACTTAAAACTTTCTGTGCATCTCTTGGGTGTAAATCACTAAAGCCTTCAGGCTCGTCTTGGTACATGTCATCTATGTCATCTAACGGTATTTCTTTTTTACTTTGTTGATCATATGCAACAACTCGGTTGGGATAACGACCTACAATACTTTGCCACATTCTTTTAGCACTCGGTGTTTGTGTGTAATCGGAATATATAGGGATACCTTTCCAAGCAGTAAACGCCAAATACAATTTAATTGCTTTACCTTGTCCTTGTATGCTTGGATCCATACTTACACCAGCAACTCTGTATCCGTCTTCATAAGGCTTTAATTTTAAAAATCCTAATACATTTGATTCTTTAGTAGGACCAGTTTGATTTGCTTTTGGATTTTGCAAAATCCAAGCCATAGCCTTTTTAAACTTTGTTGGTTCTGGTTTTGGTGGTAAAACTTTAACATAAAACAAATATAAATCTCCATCAGGCATCTGTATTACTTCTGTCTGAGATTGTATGTTAGGTATACGGCCTAAACTTTCACCTGGTCCGTAATCTTTTTCATAATCTACATCATATTTGGGGGTAGTATTGGTAGTAGCAGTATGATAAGCATCATTAGGATTTGGATCGTATGAGCCTGCTGGTCTCATTATCGGTGCTTCGATCAAAAACTCAGATGCTCTCATTGTTTAAGTCCAAGAAGTCTTCTTGCCGCCGTCGTATTCTCTGGCGTGTCCTTCTTCTATTAACATGTTACAAATATTTTGTCCATCATCTGTGTGAGGGATACCTAAGATTCTACCGTACTTACCTTTACCTAATGATTGTATCTTAAACTTGTGTTCTGCTAATATCTCTTTAAGTCTTTCTTTAGCGGCTAGACCTAATTTCTTTTCCTCTAAGTTTCTAGTTCTGCTTTCTGGTGTATCGATTCCAGCAAGTCTAACTCTTTGATTGTGTAACAAGACATTAAATCCTAAGTCTAGTGTTACGTCAATTGTGTCTCCGTCCACTACTTTAACTAATGTAGCCTGGTAGACAAAAGGTTCTACTTGTTTATTCTGTACGTTGATTGGTGTTTTTGATTTCTTCTTCTTAGCCATTATCTTTTTTCTCTACCAACAGTAGTTGTTGGTGCTTGTTGTTTCTTAAATATATCAGTAACGTCTTTGTTACTGCCTCTCGTAAGGTCCTTCGCTTTAGTTCTTAGTTCTCTTTTAGTAGCATCAGGTGCTTGAACACCTTCTTTGCTACCACTGTAACTAAAACTTACACGTCCGTTTGTGCCTGTTGCTGAATAAACTTTAGTCGCATCTAATCCAACTGTACCTTTAAAGTCTGGTGGATATTTACTAGTAAATCCAGTCACAGTATAATTATCATCACTGCTCTTACCATTCAAATGTAATTGTATAATAGGAGATGTGTTTAAGAATTTCAAACATGCCTCACCAAACTCTGGATCAGAATTTATGTTTGCTGATACTCTTTTAGCAAGTGCTGATAACGCATGATAACCAGCATTGTATCTTGGGTTATCAAGTTTTGCTCTAATATCTGCTTGTAGTGTTAATACTCCAGGATTATCTGTTTCGACAGCACCAGACTTAATTAAGTCTTTGATTGCATATGCTGTGCTTTCATCGATAATGCCTTGTTCAAGTCCATACTTTAATGGAAACTCGATAGATGATATGCTTCCAATATCTTCAATAATAACAACTTGATCAGCATATTTTTCAAGTAGATCGTCTAAGCCTTTTTCTCTAGCGGCTTTAATACCATCTGCGATGTTCTTAACACTTGCACTAGCACCCTTCTCCCCTTTACTAGAAACGCCAATTTCTATCTCTTTACCTATGTATAAGTAACTGTCAACTAGCCCATTGTTTTTTGCGGCTGGAAAGTTAATGTGTGCGCCTTCATATGTTCCATCATCTCCAAGAATGTCTTTACGAGCCGCCTCTGCACCATCAGATGTAATCATGCCTTGAACAAGAGCAATAGGACCAATAGACTCGCCTAAATCATCTCTGATAGCAGTAGTCATTTGTCCTACATCGTCAAACGTAGGCAAAGCGCCATCTAATAATTCTTTCATTCCTGGTAAAATTCTAGGAACAGCCGCATTGTTGTTTGCATCTTGGGCAAGGGTTGCGTATAAATCTGAAGGTTTTTTGAATGTACTATTTGGTGGATATAAATCAGCAGGTTTTAAGTTATAATAACTTCCCTTGAGACTTGTTGTTTTGTTAAGTAACCATGTGCCATCAATCTTGTTATTCCATTTACCAGCCATGTCGCCTTTAATCTCAGCAAAATATTTACCAAAATACATTGGGTCTTTTGAGCCTGTAACGTCAAATGTAATAATTGCAAATGCTCTGGATGCTCTAGGAACGTTTACCCAGTTAATGTTTGGATATGGGAGGTTTGCAACTGCTTCTTCCATCTCCTCTGCACTTTCATATGCGCCTGGCATACTTGGGAAATATTCAGCCGATTTGAATTGAATTTCTTCTTCAGGATTGTTTCTATCTGCGCCTTTAAAGAAAGCATCGCCTACTTCTCTATACAATAACCCACGAGAAGATTCATCGATCTGTATAGATTCTAATAAGTTTAAAGTGTTTCTAATATCCGTATTCATAATACTATTTATCAGCATTTTTTAAGACATTGATATTGAAACCACTTGTCATTTTTGTGTGCAATTTTTAAATAAAGTCCATATGATTTCATTTTTTCTCTATGTTTAAAAAATGTAGGACCATGAGACATGATAGGATCCCAACCTTTCTTAACACGTTTAACTCCGTCAATGTCCCATTGATATTGATGTGCCATTTCATGTGCGAGTGTATCGACAAACCATTGTCTGCAAAACCATTTATCACTTAACCATATTTCACAATTGGATTTTGTTTTGTATTTGATAGGTCTTCCAGAGTTGCTTACACACATTGCCCACCACCATTTACGAGAGTGTAAACTGAATTCTGGCATTTTTAATTCACTATTGAAACATAGAACGTTAAGTACTTTCCATGCTTCTTTTATTTCTGGGATTGTTGGTCTAAATGGCTGTTTCTTTTGTTTAGAGATTGAAGGTAATTCTTCACTAAGCCAATGCTTTAGCAGTCGTTCAGCCTTTGATCTATTCATGCTATGATACCTTTGTTAAAGGTATTTAGTGAAGAAAATACAGACCACTATTATTTTATATAAATACTAGAGTATTATAAATCAATGGAGATACAAATGGAATATATTATTATAGCAGTAGTTGCTGTAGCAGTTGTTTATTTCGGTTTCATTAAGAAAGACGAAAGTAAACCCGCATCAGGTGGGCATGGGAAACCATCAGCACCAAGAACACCTCCTGCTTTAAAAGTTGCAAAGAAAAAACCTGCACCTAAGAAAAAAGCGGCACCTAAGAAAACGGTTGCTAAGAAAACAGCACCTAAAAAGACTGCTAAAAAAACTACCACAGCCAAGAAGTAAACTTTTATGCTCGATATCGGGTTCGATATAATCAGCGATTTAAACTTAGAACCCAATGATAATTTCAATTGGGAAGATAAGGCTACGAGTTTATACTGCATACTGAGTGGGAACATAAGCAGTGATGTTCAAACGATGGTCAATGTACTGTCACATTTAAGTAGATTCTATCAAGGAGTGTTTTACACTCCTGGTTTACTTGAGTATGACAGTAGTCCGTTACAAAACATTAATCAGCGAACCTCTGATATTCAAAACATAACAAAAAAACTCCCTAATGTCATTCTTTTACATCATAACATTATTATTGTTGATGGGGTAGCAGTTGTAGGTGCAAACTGTTGGGAGAATGCACATGAGCCGGGAACATCAATTTCTATAGATGATCTTAAGTATAATCAATATCGTTTAGATGATATGAGTTTCTTACATAAGACTATCGACAAACTCCAACGACATTTAGATGTTAAAAAGATTGTTCTTGTCACTAATGCTGTGCCGAATGATAATTGTTATTTTGGAGAAGTTCCTCCATATGTTGGAGATCAAATACCATTAGACACAGTATTGAATTCAGATACTGAAGGCAAAGTGTGTCATTGGATATATGGATCTTACACAAAGCCAGTAGATGCAACTCTGCTTCTACCACGTAAGACTGATCTACAAGTAGTTAGTAATCCTTCAGAAGGGAACAACAGTCAGTTTTATCCTAAAAGAATAACTATTTCAGTTTAAGCCTCTGCTTCTACTCTGACTTGTAAAGGGAAACCTTTAGAACGTGCATCAAGTGTTACCTCAATACCTTTTTGTTCTGCGATTTCATATGGCAAGACTGCCACGATAGCACTACCATTAGAATGAATATCAGTGGTGATATTAGATGCAGTGTCTGGATTATAATCAAAAAATTCACACAAAGAATCTACAACAAACTCCATTGTGGTTACTTCATCATTAAGATAAACTACTTTATACAATGGCGGCTCTTGTAAAGCAAGATTAGGTTGAATTCTTTGCTCAGTTGTTGTTTCAAATTCTTGTGACATATTAATTCCTTTCTTAAGTGAGTGAAAGTGTGCGTAGCCGAAACTACGCACAACATACCACTATAATACTATTTAGCAGAAGAAATGTCAATCTTTCTGGGTTTTAGTTCTTCAGGAAGTTGACGTTCTAGGCTAATCTTTAAGACGCCATCAATCATATCAGCACCTTTCACAACTACGTGATCGGCAAGTGTGAATGATCTACTAAAGCCTCTCTGACTAATACCTTTGTGTAAGTATTCTAGTTCTTCATCAGATTCTGCTTTTTCTGTAGAAATAGTTAGTTGATTTTGATCTACCTCGATATCGAGTGCATCTCTAGGGATACCAGCAAGTGCTAGTTCAATAAAGAAATGATCATCGTCAATTTTGATAACATTGTAAGGGGGATAATTATCCTTTCCTGTTACTGATGCTAATCGATGAATATCCTCAAATATAGAATCGAAGCCGATTCCGAATTTGTGAATGTTTGGAATGTCTAAGTGATTTAGACGGAAGGTTGGTATATTGCTTGTCATATTGTTTCTCCTTTAATAAAGCAAGATTAATTGTTTGGACCCTTTCGGCATCCAGTGTGATCAGAAACCTATCTTCTCACACATCTATTTATCATTTGTAATCACTAATTAGTTTTTTAATAGATTATCTTACAAACAACATTTCTGCTCGGCAGTAGTCTGCACTTCTACAGTTTCTAATATTGTTTTCCCAAACTACTTGTGCAGGCATCCAATCGAACTCATGCGAACCATTGTATCCTGAACTAGTGCATCCTGTTATGATAATACTACTTACTAGCAATATTAATTTTTTCATTTCTTTCCCCTCGAGGTTGTAACTCTATTTACTTAACTATTAGGGGTGTAAAATGAAAAAAGTACTAAATGTTACAATTTATCACAATTGACTACCAGCGATTTCCTGGTGTGCGAGGTGGTGGTCTTTGAAGTGACTGTCTTTTCTTTTCACGTTTGACAGCCATTGCTTTTTTAATCTTTCTCTTATTAGTTGGCTTCTCAAAGAATTCATTTTTTCTTATATCGTCCATCAACCCAGAGTTCTGAACTTTCTTTTTAAATTTTCGGAGTGCAAAATCAAAGTTGCCGTCAACAACAATTACTTTGTTGCCCAGCGGTTGTTTGACAAATGGTTTCTTTTTCGAGTTGAAGTTCTTTTTATGATTGTTATTATATGTCATGCAATTTTTTTAGGGTTAATGATTGATTCTTTATCTATATTTAGTTCAGTTATACCTTTCTTTTTATATTTTCCAGCATTGAACATATGCGGCATCAATACTCTTTCTATTTCAGTTTGTAATCCTCGTGCACCAGTTTTGCTGTTGATACAGTTAATAACCATTTCTTCAATAGCATCATCAGTGAATGATAAATCAATCTCATCAATACTAAACAAGTAGGTATATTGATCAATAAAATTGTTTTTAACTGATGTTAATACTTTGATAAGTTCTTGTTTAGTTAGTTCTTCTACAGTAATAGTTGTAGGGAAGCGACCTATAAACTCTGGTATCATACCAAAACTCATTAGATCATCTGGTGTAACATCTGTAAGGAATCCAGCATCTTTTGTACTAAGTTCACTCCCAAATCCAAGAGAAGTGCCTGTTGTTCTGTTTCTAATTACATCTTGCAATCCATCAAAGGCACCGCCTGCAATAAACAATATGTTCTTAGTGTTAATTTCAATCAAAGGTTCTTGTGGGTGTTTACGTTTACCTTGTTCTGCAACTCGACATATTGTACCCTCGACAATCTTCAGAAGGGCTTGTTGGACGCCCTCTCCGCTCACGTCACGTGTTATAGAGACATTTTCACTCTTACGTGCTACTTTGTCTATTTCATCGATAAAAATGATGCCACGTTCTGCCTTTGCTACGTCATTGCCAGCCTTTGCTAACAATACACTTAACATGCTTTCTACATCATCACCTACATATCCTGCTTCTGTGAGTGTCGTAGCATCAGCCACAATGAAAGGAACATCTAAATACTTTGCTACTGACTTTGCTAATAATGTTTTACCACAACCAGTTGGACCTAATAAAAGAACATTGCCTTTATGAATATCTAATCCTACTGGGGGTGGATTGTAAACACGTTTGTAATGATTTGAAATAGCAATTGATAATACTTGTTTTGCTGAGTTTTGTCCCACAACCCATCTATCCAAATGTCTCATAACGGCATACGGGTCTATGACTTTGGGCTTAGGATCTGGTTGACTGGCAGTTTCTGATTCCTCTTCTATAAGATTCTGGCACAACAAAACGCAGTCAGAACAAATAGATACGTTTTCTCCAACGATCAGTTTGTTCACAGATTCTTTTGTTTGACTACAAAAGGAACAACTGTCAGTACTTTTGTCATTGCTCATTAATTACTTCCTTTTGTATTGTGGACAAGTTTGTACTAACCTTATATTTATCAACGAGTTGTCTTGGAATACTGCTATTTCTTCCAATTTAATTTCTATTCTCACTTGTTGAGTTAATGTTTTGTTTTTGTCGAATTCAATGTCTGAAAATCCATTATTAACAACTCTATACAATGACTTAAGCCAACGTTGTTTTATATCGAACTCTACACATCTATTTAGTAGAACGTCATTACGCATAGAATTAATAGTCATTACAGTTTTTTCTCCAGAGAATGTATCTCTGAATTTGTTCATGTGAATATGATCACTGATATAATATTTACGGTCATTAAATTTTAAGTGACTGACAGTAAACTGAGGTACCTCAATTAATTTTGCAAGTTCTTCGATAGCATCTACAAATTCACGGTTCCATGATTGTTGATATGTTATAGTCATGTATGCTTTTCTACTTGCGTCTGTAGAAATGTTGTAATCAATAATATCAATATTATATGCATGACTAAGGTGATACTTAAGAGTGTTATCTATTAGTGTATCAGCATCAATTAGTTGTTTGTTGTAAGATTCTATTTGTAATTTTATGTTATTTGCATCAAAGTCCAAAGTACCTTCAGTCTTACTAAGAACAAAGTCCTTTAGTCTACTTGATTTAACTTCTACATCTAATTTAACAAAGTGTCTCTCGCCTGGTGTATCATAGTGAGGAATGCTGTAATGCTCCAAGATCACTTCTTTAACAATATACCCTGCACTGTATGTTAGTATTTGATTAACAACAAGTTTGCGATTAACAACAACTCGTTCAGTGTCTACTAGAGCACCAACAATTTGTGTTATTGCTTGTCTTCTTGCATGATCTTGGGCATCTATTAAAGAGACACCTTCCCCATCAACTACGATTGCAATTGCTGGGGAAGACGTTAGAGTTAGGAGTAAGAGAAGGATGCTTCTCATATTAAAACTCCTTTTAATTAAAATATGAACTGATTTGAGTTTGAATATCTTCTGCTGTATCTTTGCTCCAGATACCAGTTACTTGTAGTAGTTGATCATCTACTTTGTCATACTCAAATGCTAACCCACGTGTGATGATCTGTGCTTGAGTTCTGATCATTGTTTGCACTTCTCTTGCAGTCGAATGACTATTCGATGTTACTGCAAAATTCATGTTAGGTGTATTAGGATCTATTGGAGCATTTGATGATCTGCTTTGCATTCCAATTACTGCTGGTATGTCAGGTCTACTACCTGCTGTTTGCCCAGTCCCTGCAATTGGATTCCTATAAGAATCATCTTGCATTTCATTTGCTTTACCAACAATATTAGTTATTGTTTCTGTTTCTGTTTCGCCAGCAATGAACGTAGCAAGTTTTGCTCTTACTTCTTCTTCACCAATACGTTGAGCATTACTTGCTGTCATATTAGTTCCGCCCCCTGTAGGTTCAGTTACAGTGATCTCAATAGATTTTAGTTCTTTCTTTTCACAAGAAAATCCCATTGAAGGAAACCAATCTCTATCTGTGCATTTCCAATTAACTTTTATACCATCATCTTCAAAGAATGTACTAAATTCTTGGTTGTTGATAGCGTTTCTTTTTGGGACATCAACTTGGTCTGCTTTACTTCCAAACATTGAACAACCTGTTGTTGTCAACGCTAGAACCGCGACCAATATTACTGTGTTTACATTTTTCATACACCCTCCTAACTTGGGTTTTATTTAATTAACACTAGTATTATACTGAATTTTGTTGTGATATGCAATATGTTTGGGTAAAGAATTTACCCTTTTTTGTCGTTCTGTAGATAAATCTCAATTTGTTGACGTTCAGAATCTGATAGCAAGTCCACATCATATTCACCTGTTTGAATCTTTTCAACTAGATGGTTAATGTATTCTTCGTTATATAAGTATGTGTCTGTACCTTCTTTCTGAATTTCAATCCATGCGTTACCTTCAAACTTGTAAACACGATTAGGCATTTGATCTACTCTAACAAACGTATCACCTTTCATTGCTACTGTAGGGAAGGACTCTCCAAAACTAGTACTACTAGCATTGCTGTTGTCTGTTTGTAAGAATAACTCAGGGTGTAATGATTTCAATGCATCTTTGTGAATTGATCTACCTTCAGGGTCTAACATGTAATCAGACTCGTCATCCTCTGATTTTACTTGTTCGATAGTAACACCTGTAGTTTCTATGTCCTCAGGTTCAGGAGTTTCTTCTTCAACTTTGTTACCTTCATACTCCTTAAATTCTGTTTCAACTTCTTCGACTTCAGGTTCAGGTTCTACTTCTTCTGCTACTTCAAATATTTCTTGCTGACTGTCTTCCCAATCTTTGATTGCTTTTTTAGCCAGTTTGATTCTAGTTTCTAATGCAGTGAAGTCTAATTCAGGTCTAGCAAAATGTTCTACTGCTTCTTCTAGTTCTTCGTTAATTACACTTTCTTGTAGAGGTTCTGGCCCATCGTCAATCTCAAACTTTTCCAGGCTAGGGTTTTCCTTCCTGCGTTGTTCAAATGTGTACTGACTTGCGATTAGCAATAGAACTGCTAGTGGGTCAAATACAAAGATGATAACCATGATCAACCATGATACTGCTGTTTCTAATAATCCTGCATCAGCATCTTCTGTGCCAGTAAAGAACTCAGCAATATACCTAATAGGTCCTACTTCACTCTCAACTAATCTAACTGCTTGTTCTGATTCAAACTTCTCGTCTCTAAGACTATCAATAGTATTATAGATACCATCAATTGTAAGGTTCCATTCGTCTATCTGCTCAAGGTCATCATCTTGTGATGAATTAGATTGTTCTCTTAAACGATTGATCTCTGCTGTAGCGGCATCGACTGTTTCTTGTGTTTGGGCACGATAGTCATTGATGTTACCTTGTGCTTCTCTAACTGCGACTGAGGCTTCTCTACGCAACTCTGCTTCTCTGTCCCTTGCACTATTTCTAAGTCTAGTGATTTCTGCGGCAATAGCATCACGTTCTGGTTTTTGTTCTTGTAAGACTCGTTCAGCCTCACCTCTGTTATCTGTTCTATTAATAAATCCAGTATCTTCTTCGTCTCTATAACTGGCCACGAGGTCATCTAAGGGTACAAGTTTATCTGTTTGTACTTGGATATCTGCTGTTAAAGAAGTTTCTAATGCTTCTAAGTCTCTGTCTAATCTTTCATTGATAGCAGTAATCTGTGTTTGGTTATAATCGATATCGGCTTGTACTGCACCTCTTGCACCACTAATAATTTCTTGTTGTTGAGAAATAGAACTAGATACATCAAACCCATCACCAGACTGTAGTCCATTAATACGGTCTTCAAGTATTTCAATTCTGTTTTCTTCTCTAGCAATCTGTCCATCGATTCTAGTTACAGTTGCAATGGCTTCTGTCGCATTACCAGATGCAGTATCATGTGCTTTAGATAAGAATCCAAAGATGCCGATAGATGTGATAAGCATTAATACTACAACAGCAATGCTTAAATAAGTCTTTAGCCACCAGGTAGCAATGCCCCAAAATCTATGTAACCAAACTGCTGTAACGAGTTTGCTTACCTCTAGCACACCTCCCATAATAATAATAGGGATAACAGCCGCTGAGAATATTGCGGCTAGGCCTGATACTGAATAGTAAATTGCTACACCACTTATAGTAAGTGCTGTCAATAAAGTCAGCCAGGCTATAAATAAATTCGCCTTCATGTTTTTGGGTTCCTTTGCATTTATGCTTTCGTCATAGTATTTAGCACGTTTCATGGGCTAAAATACAACTATTCTTGTGTACCAGACATAGCAGGAAATAAATGACCATAGGTGCGAAGAAATTCATTGTATGACATTGTTAATCTTCTAGGAATTCCTGGACCTTGTTGAATCTCATATATGATATAAGGTGTTATTCCTTCTATGCCCTCGCCCTCGATCAACCTATCCCTTAATTTGATTTCAAAAATCATAATGGAATCACCGTCTGGGAAAGTATGTTTTGTGCCTACTAATCCCTCAGGGATATGGGGAAGGTTACTCATTTAGTAGAGTAATCATTTAATTGAATGTCTTTCTGCATGGCGTCCCATTCTTCAAACGCATCTTTAGCATCAGCAACATTTTTTTTAAACTCTTCATCTTTAGATAGAGGCTCTGCTTTATCTATTACCTCTTGATCATAAGTAACATCAAAGCCGCCCTTTCTCATAGTCCACCAATCGTCTTCGTCTTGGTAGTCCCAGTCCATGCCATAAAAATCATTTCCATTCTTTTCGTAACCTAAGTCTTCTAGGTCCTCAACAAGTAAGTTCCCAGATGCAAGATCATCAAACATCTGTTGAATGTCTTCGTCAGATTCATTTGGAAATAAATCTTTTAAATATGCAACATCAATTTCTAGTGCATATTTTCTTTGTACTTGATGCCATTCAGACATCGTTGCATGAATTACTTTAGCCATATTAGAATCCTGATGTCCAATGAATATACTCTTCTTTGCATTGATATTCACCACAACAACATTGTCCGTTATCACTATCAATATAGTCGCCATCTCCTGGTTGTGATGGTAGCACGTCCGCTAAGGACATGATTTCTTTTGTTTCTGTATCTATTTGCATATTATTCTCCTTTATTATTCGCCTTCAATATCTATTCGTAGTTCCTCAACTGCGTCTTCGATGATTGATAGATCAGGTAGATCGTTAGAAACTTTTTCTACCTTTGGTTCTATTATTATTTGGCCTTGAAAGACACTGATACATTCATCAGTATCAAAGCCGTTATCTAAAAGATAGCACTCGCCTTCGTCTTGTACTTCTTCTATAAATTCTTCTAGTTCTTCGTCTTCTTTAGACTTGAAACCTGACCAGTCCCAATCGTCCCAACAGCCGTCCCATGAGTCAATCATTTCTGCTTCAGAGAAAGTATTCATCTCCAACTCATCTTCAAAATCGTCAGCCATTGCTTCGACTAAAAGTTCGACTTCATGTTCCTCTTGTGGAGTGACAAACCAGTTACCACTTCTCCAGCCTGTTGCTATGCACACAACATCATCAGTGTCATAGTTTTTAAGATACTCATACTCAACGTAAGACTTTTTGTACTTGTTACTTACTTGATAAGTTTTTCCTATTTCTATATTCATTATTTGTCGTCCCTAAATCTTACGAATCTTGGGAATCGTAGACTATATGTGCCATCTTGGTTTTGACTAATCACATCACAAAGTACTTCAGCAGTCTGACCAATTACTTCGTCTTTTGCTTCCCAGTATGAATCTCTGTCGCTGTCAGAAAAGCCAGAACCAACATTTACTTTTATAAATTTGCCATCGTCTGTGCCTTCACAAACTAATGCCCCTAATCTGCCCTCATTTCTGCCTGTACCTTCTTCAAGTTCTACAACTTCTAAGTCTACAGTAATAGTTGGCTTCCATTTCATCCAGAAGAGATTACGTTTACACTCGTAAGGTGCTTCTAAATCTTTGATCATAATGCCTTCAAAATCAGCATTGACCATGTCGTTAGCATATCTCTTAAGTTCTTTGTTGCCTTCTTCTGTGTCTAAATCAACAATGATATGAGACATAGTTTCTAACGAACTAAGATCAGTAAAGAGAGGTGCTAAGTTATTCATTGCTGTAACACGTTTTCTAAATTGTGCATTGCAATGTCCACGTTGAAAGTCTGCTAATGGCATAACATCGAATACATGAAATACTGTATCATCTGATTTAGCATTAGTTTTTCTACGTGCTTGTTTCATTAATTCATTGAATGATGCTCCAACAACTTCACCATCAAATACAAAACCCTTAGTGCAGTTGCCAATTTCATTGCCTAATAGTGTAATGATTTTTCTTACATTAGTAGTTACTTGGTCTTCAATGTGTGTGAAGTTTTCAAAGATTTTTCCGTTACGACTGTAACATGTTGCGACTGGCTCAGGATGATCATACATACCTGGCTCAAACGATACTACCATCAGAACTCTAACGCCATCTAATTTAGGCTCAAGTCTTTTAGTGCCTGACATTTCAGGTCTGCCTTCTGAGTTAGTAGCAAGTTGACATTTAAAGACTGGTACTTCATAGTCAGTCTTCTTACAAACTTTGTTGATTGTAGCAACTGAGAAGCCTGCACGTAAATCTCTACGAATGACTGGAGCACAAAAGTTATTCCATTCATCACTAGAAAATTGCAGAGACATTTTTGCTACTGCATCGATAGCCGCATTACCTGTTAACTTGCGTTCTTTAAGTTCTTCTAATAAAGCAATGAACTCATTCCAAGGATTAGCATATTCTCTATCTGATTCCTGATTGTCTGGGATTTTTCTGACACCAAAGGTGACGTAAGGATTGTAACACATGCCAGCAAGTTTTAAAAACGTATCTGCATTATCACTGCCTAATGTGGCAGCCTCTAATGCCTGTGTTAAAACATCTTGTTTGTGAAGTTTTGAATTGCTTTCGTTTAACTTATGTATCCAACTTGCACTCATATGTGTCTCCTAAATATACTACTATTATACAGCCAGTCAGCCATGATGTCAAGCCTTTGGAGTGTAATTTTGTATCCAAAGTATAGCGTTTTCTCCCCAAACTTGAGCCGTTGCTAATGACTGCATGATAGTATCAGAAACACCTTGAGGTCCTAACAATACATATGTACATATTAGATACCCTAGAATAAACCCAATTATTAAATTTTTCATTATTTTACCTCTATTTTTTGAACTCTATTAAGTTGAGTAACCATTCCATTATCGTCTGAACGGTGACTCTTAACTGTGCCTCGAATATCTAAAATGTCGCCAATTTTGGAATTAATTTTAGATGATCCAAAAAACACTACTTCCTCATTTTCGGTAACTGCTGTTATAAAATAGCAATTCCATTTATGAGAAAGAAAACTTCTTAATACAGTGACTTTAAGGTCAACTCTGTCTTTGACTTTGCCAATCGATTTGTCTGTAGTTGCTTGAGCAATCTCTTGGTCTTGAACTTTACGAACATTGGCTCTTGTGTATGCTGAGGGCAGACTAGCAATAATAGCAATATCTAATTTGCTATCGAGCAGGTCTCTGTCTGCAATAGCCATTGCAGTCTTATCAAACTCACTCACATAATCATCAGTCAATAACTTAAAGGTCATTGCTTGATAATGCTGACGTACTTTGACGCCTTCATTTTTATCAGCAACAGTTAAATGCTTTGAACCTTCTTCTAAAAGACGATACATGATTTCACGGTTAGTTTCTTTTTTAGACCCTTCAGGAACAAATTTAATGTACTCTTTGTTTAGACGTTGAGCCTTACATGCTACTGCCCAAACATCATTTGCTGAGTAAGTCATAACGTTTTTTGCTGATTTTTTGGCAAACATTTTTTATGCACTCCAGTATGATTCTGAAAGAGTTGACAAGTAATGAGGCATATTGATTCCCTCAGTTACAGTGATTTTTTTACCAGTACCTGGGCAGATGCCAGTCTTAGTAATCATTGGTTCGACATAATCTTCGACAGCAACAATCGTATAAGACGATGCAAATTGCTTATGAGTAAGATTAAAATGAGGCTCAGTAGCATCACGGTATGCATTATGCATCGGAGCCATATATTCTTTTTCCCCATTTGCTACACATTCAGCAACTTGATCATATGCTTTTTGGTAGTACTTAACAGTTCTAGTGATACCTGCTTTAGCGGCACCTACTGTCTTGTACTGAGTAGAAGCATAACTTCTTTTGTTAGGCTCTCTGTGGATTGATTGATCTGTGTTGTCGATGATTAAGTACATAATTTGTTTC
>Ga0181390_1000303_pt1 | contig 21926 bp, 9 predicted proteins | sample 13SPOviralmetaG_FD_130085 | JGI IMG/M metagenome (GOLD analysis project Ga0181390, IMG submission 130085) | Marine viral communities from the oligotrophic San Pedro Time Series (SPOT) site, San Pedro Channel, CA, USA - 13 SPOT_SRF_2010-07-21 | ecosystem: Environmental > Aquatic > Marine > Strait...
AGCTGATGAGGAAGGATTATCAATTGTTACAGCGGGGCCATTTGATCAACTTGCATTAAAGAACTATACATTAACAGTAGATGCTAATCAAGTTATTGGTGTTACTGGTACACTTGATCAAGCCATTGATGATGTAGTAACTGAGACATACGGCGCCGAACAGAATACTACCGCAGGTGGAGATATTACAATTGTTGGTGGAACAGATATTCACTTAAACCCAACCCCGTAGGAGATAATATGGCGGCAGCAGCAAGAAAAGGTGGTACTGATACAGTAAGTGTTCCTCATGGTAGTGGAGATCAATGCGCATTACCAAGTGACTCATCCACTGCTGCTGGATCTAGTAACGTATTTGTAAATAGTGTGGGTGTTGTGAGAAGTGGTGATGCAGTTGCTTCACATCCTAATGTGGGTTGTGTAGCCCATGAACCTGGATTAAGTGCTGGTAGTAGTACAGTAAAAGTAAACAGTAAGGACTTTGGTCGGCTAGGTGATTTGTATGGTTGTGGTGCGTCAATATCTTCTGGTTCAGCTAATGTTTTCGTAGGAGATTAATATGAGTATATGCGGTAAGGACACAGATCTAGACGCTCTAAAAGATAAACAAGGTGGCCTTGATAAATTATTATCTGGCGGTAAAGACGCTCTTGGTGATATGTCAAGTGCCCTTAGCGATTTAAAAGATGGTATTAAATTGCCCGAAAATCCTAAGCCAGATAGTTTACAAGATAAATTATCTGAGCTCAAGGACATATTAAATCCTATTAAACTTAAAGAAGCTATAGACGAAATTAACGATAAATTTGGTGATGCTGTTGATTCTGTGGGAGACCTAATAACAAGTTCTTTAACTGGCGGTGACGTGTGCACATTAGCACCAAACGTTGAAGTTGGTGAAGACGGAGTTGCTAAAGAACAGCCAGCGGAAGCCAAGGTTCCTGGCAAGGAAGTTGCTGAAGCGGAAGAGGCTCAGGCAGCAATTGAATCGGAGTCAGCAGCAGTTAATAGTCAAGTGTTTGATTTATCAATGGAACAAGCAATAAAAAGAATGCGCCGGTTAGTAAAAAGACGCGACAGAGGAAGCCTTTATAAATCAGTTGATGCTATTATGTGGGCAATATTGCCAGAACTATATCTACATATTTCTGAGGTTAGTGGAACACCCACTGCAGATCTTGGCCAATATGATTATACCGTTGCACCAGGTCAATCCATTGATCCTATTTTAAAGCGCAGAAAAGAGAGTGTAACAGCTAAATTTAGAAATGTGGATCAGTTTTTCGGTCGCATTGTTACCTTTTGGCAAGAAGAGTGGGATAGAATTTCAGCCCTTGAAGCCTTTACTGGATCAACAACATTAGAAGATGGTATAAACGAATGGGTCGCAAGAAAGCTAGATATAGTTGCAAGTGAAGAAGAAATAGCTACCGCTGAAGAGCAATTACCGACAACCAATAGTGAGTCGGAAAATGTAGTTGCTGAAGCTGAAGAGGCTGCTGCTAATACCGTGGCAAATATATTGCCGATTCCAACCTTTTAAGACTAATCATACAGAAGAGAGTTATAAATAGTACTATGGCTAATATTAAAGATGGAGATTTTATCCCTTCACCCGAGATTCTATCAGATAGAAGTGCTGCGGGTCGGACTAGAAAGACTAGCAACGTAGCTCTGCATAAGGAATACTCTGATTTAGATTTATCTCTTAGATTGCATCCAATCAGAAAAGATGTTATTCCATTAAGAGATGATTTAGCAGTTAGAAATTCAGTTAAAAATTTAATATTAACAAACTTTTTCGAAAGACCCTTTAATGCTAACATAGGTGGTAATTTAAGGGCATTGCTTTTTGAACCTGCTGATGCGATTACTGAAATGGCATTAGAAGATAATATTAAAAGAGTACTACGAACCGAACCTAGAATTAAAACCACTTTTGTTGAAGTGGTCGATGATCCAGACCGATATTCATATAAAATAACGGTTAAATTCCTAATAAAACAATTTGATGAAGAATCTCAAGTTGAAATTGTATTAAAACGCTTAAGGTAAAAATATATGGCTACTAATTTAAACGTAACAGAATTAGATTTTGATCAGATTAAAGATAATCTGAAAAGCTTTCTAAAGCAACAATCTGAGTTTAATGATTATAATTTTGAAGGCAGTGGACTGTCGACATTATTAGATGTTCTTGCATATAATACACATTATAATGCTGTTGCCGCACATTATTCTCTTAACGAAGCATTTCTTGACTCTGCCCAAATTCGTGGTAATGTTGTAACAAGAGCTAAATTATTAGGTTATATTCCACGTTCAGTTTTATCACCAAGAGCGTCAATTACACTTACTGTACAAGGCGGCGTGGCAGATCCAGCAGCTCTTATATTACCTCGTGGTACAAAGTTTAGTACTACAGTTCAGGGTGAAACTTATAACTTCGTTACATTAGAAGAAACTGATGCTGTTAAAGATATTGATAACCGATATACTTTTGCAGGTGTTGAAATAGCCGAAGGCGTATTTAAAACAATGCTGTATCGAGTTGATAACGATATAGAGACACAAAAATACCAAATTCCGGATGCTGATGTTGATACGTCGACTCTCAAGGTAACTGTAAGAGAAAACGAAAATTCACAAGTGTTTCAAACCTATAGCTTATTTGAATCTCTTTTAAATGTCGATCAAGGAGCTTTGGTATATTATCTTCAAGAAAATACTAGTAGCAAATATGAAATATATTTTGGTGATGGTATTATCGGTAATAAGCCAACCAACAATAACGTTGTTACATTAGACTACGTATATACTCGTGGCGAAGAAAGCAACGGAGCAAACGAATTTATACTTAATGGAACTGTTGGCGGATTAGTTGATGCTACATATACTGTTAATACAATATCTCCAGCATCTGGTGGTTCTGAAAGAGAAACAATTGAATCAATACGATTTAATGCGCCACTGACGTTTACCACCCAGAACCGAGCGGTTACCGCAGAAGACTATCGTGCTATTATTCTTAAATCATTCTCTAATATTTCATCTATCTCATCATGGGGTGGTGAAGATAATGATCCTGTAGACTTCGGTGCGGTTTATATTGCAATTAAGCCGATTACAGAAGATAAGCTAACTGATGCTGAAAAATCCACAATTAAAGAAACAATTCTTAAAGGTAAAAACATCGTATCTGTAAGGCCTGAGATTGTCGACCCTAACTTTACATATTTAGAATTAGACGTATTCTTTAAATATAATCCAAACCTTACCGACAGGGACTCTGCATCACTTCGAAGCGTTGTAAGGGATACTATTTCTGATTATAGCTTTAATAACTTGAATAAATTCGATGGTGTATTTAGGTATTCACAATTGCTTCGTGCAATTGATAACTCAGACCGATCAATCATTAACAGCACAATTAGACCATATATGTTTAAGCTTGTTACTGTAGATAGCGCAAGAGTTAATAATAGCTTTGTTTTAACTTATGCCTCACCACTATTTAGTCAACCTGACAGTGAAGAATCTACAATTACCTCTAGTGGGTTTAATATTGGAGGAGTTCTTCATTACTTTGGTGATGTGGCAATTATTGATTCTAGCAATAGAAAGGTAATTGTGTATAGATTAGAAGATGGTCAACGAGTTACTGTTATTAACAACGCAGGTCTAATAGAACCATCAAAGGGAAAAATAACGTTAAATAACTTTGCGGCTGATGTTGCCACAGAGGTTAAAATTACGGTCGTCCCAAACACATTAGATATTGCACCTAAGCGTGATCAGCTACTAAGCATTGATCAGCAATACGTTCAGATTAAGCCGGAAGTTGATACTATTTCTACATCAGGATCGGCCGGATCAATAGATTATACTACAAGCACAAGGTTAAGATAATATGGCTGAGATTAATTCACCAGGGTATATTGAAACCATCGCCTCATCGCGACGAAAGACCAAGGAAAACTTAAAGGTAGATCAATTAATACCTTCTGAGATTCTTGAAGATTCTGGTGATGCTGGTATAAAATTGCTCTTAGAAAAGTATTATGAATTCATGAACATTAGTGAATTCATTTATGACCAAGATGAAAATTATACCGATTTAGTATTAGACTCTAAGGCCATTTTTAGAATTGATGACCCCAATCTTGCAAATAATAAATTTTTCTCAGATTATCATGGTACTTCGTCGTCCTTAAAGCTTACATCGACAACAGGTCAGTTGCCAGTACCATTTACAGTTACACTGGCTGATATTGATAACGCCGATTACACGATAACTGTAGCTGAACAGTCGGCCAATCAGATGCCTTTAGGAACTATAGTTCAGTACAAATCAAGTAATGCTCCTATTTCTGGATTGGCTAATAATGCTACGTATTTTGTTGTTTATAATTCTACTAATAAAATAAAGCTATCTAATAGCATTAGTGGCAGTCCTATTCAAATTGCAGATACAGCTGCTCCTGGTACTCATACGATAGAGGGAATAAGTAATACGATTAGTTATCCTTTAGAAAGATCTAATATTTTTATATCTAATGGTAACGAGTTGCCTGGGAGTTTAGGAAGTAAGCGAGAAGTAGATGACGACACTGAAGAAGGATTAGCACTTGGTAAAACTTTTCAAGTTGCTGGTTTGCGCGGCCTTGATGGCCTTGCGGCAGAATTAACAACTCCTGTTAAAAACTGGGTTGGCCCTGGTCCATCATATACTCTTAATGCTATTGAAGACGCGATGGATATTGATAAAAATTCAGACCCGTCAATTGATCCTACCAACCAATATCTTGAAATGATGCAGAAAGAAATTGCAGAAGCTATTCCGCGGTCTCAGGCTGGTTTATCAGTTAATAAAAGTACGCTCTATAAGCGAATACTTGACTTCTATAAAGTAAGAGGCTCAAGTGATTCGGTTGAAATGTTTTTTAGATTATTATTTGACGAAGAAGTTGAAGTTAGTAAACCGTATGATGATACACTCATTCCATCATCTGGCAACTGGGACGAAAGCACTAATCAATTTGTGTCACGTAAAGGATTTGTTTCAGATAGTAAAATTAGATTGCATGATAATTATCGTTATCAAAAATATTCTTATCTGATTAAATCTGGTCTAAATAAAACTACATGGGATCAAGTTTATAGTCGTTTAGTACACCCGGCCGGCTTTATTTTCTTCGGTGAAATTAGCATACTGTTACAAGCTATTAGGGAAAAACTGAGAAGTCCTGATGGTTCAGTATCAGATAATAATAAGGAAGTGATTGAAAAGATTAAAAATCTTTCTACAGGATTTTTTGTTGATCAATTAATTAGAGCATATCCTAGAACCAATCGTTTAGCTCTTTCCTCGATGCCCGGAATTCAACCTGGTATAGTTGGAGTTGAAGATTTGCCGTTCCTAATAGAAGCTATAGCATCTGTATTTGAACCAAGCATAAAAGCATATATTAATCAGACTGCGCAAGTTAGCCCGGTAATAGATTCAAGCGGAAACTTAACATCCGTAGTTGTTAGCAGAACTGGTAGTGGTTATACTAGTGCGCCGTCCATTACCATTACAGACAGCAGCAGTGGTTCTACTGCAACCGCAACTGCTCTACTTAATAATTTAGGTGGAATTGAATCTGTTAATAGTATAACAGGTGACACAACTGGATATAACCCTAATACTGCTTCAGCAGCAGTTGGAACATTAGCGGCTGGAACTGGTAAGATTGGAAAAATAACCATTAATGCTCAAACTCGGCACTTTGATGATTTGCTTAATTTATATAACGAAGCGCCAGGTACTGCTAACAATAACATTGGCTGGACTAATGTTGATGCACTTGATTCAAGTGGAAATCCTCCTCCTTCAGGAAGTGTTTATCTTAGTTTTATGGAAGGTGCTACACAATTTACTGGAGATGATCATAGAACTAATTTAGAACCAGGGCAATTATTTAGAGTAAGCGGTTGGTATAATACTCAAGGAAATACAGGGGCCATGAGTCTTGCTCTTAGAGGTGGCGCTACGACAGGCGCAGCTGCATTAATTGGCACGATAGGCATACCAGCATTTCCTGCTGGCCAAGATTGGACATACTTTGACATTGAATTTAGAGCTAACGATGCTGTGGATTATTGGCATTTAGCAGTAGACAGACATACTACATATGCTAATGATAGACTACGCTTATCTGAAGTAAACTGGTCAATGGTTGATGCACCATCGCTACCTGGTAATAAACTTTACAGCACACCTCCAACTATTACTATAGGACCACCAACTGCAACTGATGCTGATGGCGCATTGCTACCTTTAGGCACAGATGCTAATAATCCTAATATTAGAATACAAGCTGCGGCTAAGTTTTTATTAGAACCAACTGGGGTTCAATACATTAAGATTACTAATCCAGGGTCGGGCTATGATCTTGTTACAACTGAGGTAGAAGTATCTGAACCTGCATATCCAACAACTTATGTTGAAGCTAATGAGCCATATTATGCAGTAACTGAAGCTTATCCTGTAGTTAATCCACAAGGCCAAGTTGATGGAATACTAATAGCTAGGCCAGGCAGAGGTCACATTGAACCACCTACAGTAACTATTACTGGTACCGGAACTGGGGCTACAGCAGAAGCTTTATTATACCCTTCTGAAATAACCGCAGTTGAAATTACTAACCCAGGTCAAGGATATCAGTTTAATCCTAGGATCAAAGTTAATTCTTCTATGATCGATCGAACTCGAGTTAGAGAAGTTCTTTATAAGCTAATCATTCCACTTAATCATATAAATGATGGTAGTGCTATAATAGAAGAAAATGATTACTTTAACCTTAAAGGCGATTCATATTATACCAGCAGCAAAAAATTTAACATGAATCAAAAGATAGAACAATTTGAAGGTCAAACCATCGAATCAAACAATATAAATAATATAAATACATTTAACATTAATTCTTTTATAGACATAGAATAGGGCACTAAAATGGCAGCAATTATTACTACACCTTTCAGAAAACTCAATGCTGAGAATTTTAAAAGTGATGTAGCCGATGTTACAAACAATAGTGTGTATCTGGCCATCGGTAAAGCTGATGCTTGGTCTCTTAGTACATCTGATGACTCTGATACGACACCGTTTGTACCTGGCGATCACATCGACAGCATTAACGAAGCACACCAAAACATACTCGGCATGCAAAAAATCGCAGCAGGCGATATTACACACGTTGTGCCAAGAGAAGATTACGAAGACGGCAAAACATTTGTAGCTTGGGATTCAAATGATTCAGATATATTCGATAAACCTTTTTATTGCTTAACTGATGAATTTAAAGTTTATAAGTGCATTAAAGCAGGCCCTGGTATTACCTCTAAGCGTCCTGCTCATACAGTCGAAACACCACAATATCAACCAGAAGATGGCTATACATGGAAATATATGTTCACCATCATTACAGAAGATGCTGAAAAGTTTTTAACTAATTCATTTATTCCAGTTAAAACTCTTCCAATGGTTATTAGTGCATCTAATGTAGCAAGCATTGATAGTGCTGTAATACCTGGAACATCAAGTGACTTTCCACAAGCAGAATCACAAGCTAACTCATACAACTTAAATGTTAGCGGTAACGGTGCTGGTGGTATTGAGAGAATTGAAGTAACTAACGGCGGGACTGGTTATACTTCTACTCCTACGGTTACAATTAATGGAGATGGAACTGGTGCTACAGTAGCTAGTGCTAACGTAACTCTAGTCAATGGCTCAATAACCGCCATTACACTAGAAAACATCGGTAGACATTATACTATTGCTGATATAACTATAAGTGGTGGCGGTGGCACAAGCGCTACAGCTCGAGCTGTTATTTCTCCGTTGAATGGACATGGAACAGATCCAGTATCAGAGCTAGGTGCTTTCTATATTGCACTTAATGCTCAACTAGTAGGTGCTGGTAATTCAGACTTTGACTTAACCGTAGGTAATGACTTTAGACAAATAGCTATTATTAAGAACCCGCAAGCTGATGGAGCTAAAGTTACTGCTGGTGACGTATCTGTTCTTAGTGGAACAACAATAGCAAGCTCTGATTTATTAAGCGGTTTAAAAGTACTAACCATGAATGATGATGTAACCAACCGCTATATAGCAGATGACGTAATTTCAACTAGCAGTGGTGTTAAGGCTTTTGTAGCAAGGGTAAATACTACTAACTCAACAATATTGTATTATCAAAATTCTAAGACTGGTTACAAGGAATTTCAAATCGGTGACACTGTAGAATCAGATAATAATACTGGCGGTAGGACTATAACAGCAATTGATACTCCGGATTTTGTAAAAGGTACCGGTGATATGATTTTCTTAGAAAATAGAAATCCTGTTAATAGAACTACATCGCAAACCGAAGATATTAAATGCATCATTGAATTTTAAGAGAGAAGATAAATGGCTATTACCAACGTAAATAATCTAGAGGGTACTACTTACACGCTTGATGATTTTGATGAATCTAAAAATTATCAGCGAATACTATTTAAGCCAGGCTTTGCAGTACAGGCTAGAGAACTTACTCAATTGCAAACAGCGCTTCAGGCTCAAATTGATAAGCTTGGGCAATACACATTTGCTGATGGCGATAGAGTATTAGCTGGTAAGCTGTCTGTAAACGTAGCCTATGATTATGTAAAGTTAGATGGTCCAGTAAGCGGTTTAAGCGATTTTGTTGGAACCATTATTACTGGAGGATCCACTGGAGTAACTGCTGAAGTAATTCATACAGTGGCTGGTGATAGTAATGTTCAAGTGTTAACACCTACACCATCTGAGTCTAATGTAAGCGAAACATTAGTTGATACTCTTTATATAAAATACACAAATTCTGGCACTGATTCCATAACTAAAGTGTTTGCAACAGGCGAAAACATCGTTTCAAGTGCTGGTAAAACCGCTAGCGTCGCACCTAATACTATTCCTAATATTACTGGAATTGGTTCGGCTGCGTCTATTTCAGAAGGTGTTTATTTTATTGCTGGTAATTTCGTATATGTTGAAAGTGAAACTATTATTTTAGATCATTATATTAACACTCCAAATTATATAGTAGGCCTTAGAGTTGCAGAAACCTTAGTGTCTTCCTCTGACGATACAAGTTTACAAGATAACGCTAATAACACAACTAACGCTGCGGCACCAGGCGGTGATCGATACAAGATTGACACCACACTAATTAAGCAAAATCTTCCAGCTCTTGATGAATCGGTTCCAGGCGTTAGCGATGCGACTTATATAGCACCGGTCAATGAGTATATTCATTTAGTTAGTATTAGAAATGGTGTAGTAATTAAGAAAGATGAAGCTCCAATAGACACTGAGTTATCAGATAGATTAGAAAGACGTACTAAAGAAGAATCAGGCGATTACGTTTTAGCGCCGTTTATCCTAGACATTAAAGAGCATTTAAACGACGGAGTAAGTAACAATGGTTATTTGCTGGTAGGAGACGGTGGAGATGCTGATAAGCTTGCAATAGGTGTTGACCCATCTGTCGCATACATCGACGGCCGAAGAATTGAAAAAACAGCATCCGAACAGTTAATTGTCGATAAGCCAAGATTAGCAACTGATGAGTTTCTTGCAGGTGATTCATCTATTACAGTGGGGTATGGAAATTACTTCAAATTAAACGCCTCAGCTATGGTTGGAGTTCCAGACATAAAAGATTTTACTACAATTAATCTTAAAGATGGTGGTGTTAATGGTACTACTGTTGGCACTTGTCGAGCTCGTGATTTTAGGTTTAATGGTACAGACTTTGAACTATACGTATTTGATCTAGTAATGAATGCAGGTCAAGATATTGGTACAGTTGATGCAGTCTCTGATGGCACGTTTGAAGCAACCTTGGCTGTTGCTGGTAAGCGATTCGACGCTGGTAGAACTAATTTAGTATTTCCTCTTCCAGCTACGGCGGTATCTTCGGTAGAAGATGGTAATAACCGATTAGATATGACAATGCGCGCATATTGTGTTGGTACAATTTCAGGCAGTGCGACAGATTCTAGTGGTAAAAAGCTAAGTATAACTCCTCCATCTGGCACTACACTAGCTGATCTTAATAATATTATTATTGGAGATGGAACCAACGATACACAAAGAATTAATGTTGCGGCTGGTAGTACTCTTACTTCAATATATTCAGCAGATCACGTTAATGCAAATACTACGGTAGGGTTAAATCAATATGCTGGTGGTACAATAACCGTTATAGCTAATATTGCTGGCACTAACATGTCAAGAAGAACTAAAACCCTAGAGCGAAAAAGAACTGGCGGTAGCGGTGGTGCATCAGGGGTTCAGTTTACATTTAGCACTGACTCTACAATAACAGCAGGTGAATCTTACTCTCTTGGGGTACCTGACGTATTCAGACTATTAAGCGTAAAGGACCAAAATAATAATCAAGCCAACGACGTTACTGATAGATTCATTTTAGATACTGGACAACGTGATGGTTTTTATGACGTAAGTCGACTTATTCTAAAGGGTGGTGAAACTCTAAAACCTAGTCATACGTACTACGTAGAATTTGACTACTATGAACATGGAAGCGGAGATTATTTTTCAGTAGATTCTTATCCAGATTATGCGGATATTCCATCTTATAATAACATTTCTCTTAGAGATGCTATAGACTTTAGACCTACAAAAAACAATAATGGAGTTGGATTTCAACAAGGACCGCAGACTGGAATGCCACCAGCATTTGCTGTTGGTTCGGTACCGCTGTCCCACTGGATGCCGAGATTAGATAAAATATTCTTAACTAAAGAAGGCGAGTTTAAAGTAATTAAAGGCCAGGCTTCTAGATATCCAGTAGAGCCAGAAAATATTGAAAATGCATTGCATCTATATACATTACGTCTAAACCCATATGTATTTGGCGTACACGATGTCATAGTAACACCTATTGACAATAGAAGATATACTATGAGAGATATTGGTGCACTTGATCAACGAGTCAAAAATCTTGAATACTATACTTCACTCTCACTGCTAGAAAGAAGTGCTTCTGAGGCACAAATTCTAGATAGCAATGGTAATCAAAGATTTAAAAACGGATTTATTGTTGACGGATTCTTTGGACATAACGTAGGTGATAGCGGTAATCCGGATTATGGTGTTTCTATAGATAAATCTAACGGCATATTGCGACCACAGTTCGATGAAAGAAATATTAACCTAATTAAAAAGCCAGGGAATAACGGTACTACTACAATACACAACGGCGGTGTTGTTACTCTACCATATACCACTGTAACAGAAATTAATCAGCCTTTATCATCTTACGCAGAGTTTGTAAACCCATACAATGTTATAAGCTGGGCTGGTACTATGGTCATATCACCCGAATCAGATGAATGGAAAGAGACCGACCAGCGCCCAGATATTATTATTGATGATAATTCACAATATGAACAAATGTTAGCATTGGCTGATTCAGACGGTATTTTAGGAACAGTTTGGAACGAATGGGAAACAAACTGGACTGGTGTAGAATATCTTACCACATCAACCGAACGAATTACAGGAATAAGCCAGGCAGAAGGCGTTCGCTTAACTGGTGTTGCAAATAACACGGGTAAAAAACTGGCCAAAGTTGATAAGAAAACTCAAGCAATTACTAATACCGGTACAAAGGATCGTGACGGCATACAAAAATATTTAACCGGTCAGGTGGATATTCAATCTAAAGAGGTTGGAAATTTTGTTGTAGAAACAAACTTTATACCTTTCATGCGATCGCGTAAGGTATACTTTAAGGCAGAATTATTAAAACCTGATACTAAATTTTATGCTTTCTTTAATGGAGTCAATGTTACCTCGTACTGTAAAGAAGAATCTTATACTGAGTTTCACGATCGATCTGAAGTTACTACTTACAATGGGTCCACTTCTCATGATAATGCGACTGGTGGGTCTGGCGGTGGAGTACTTATAACTGATGCTTCTGGTAAAGTTGAAGGATCATTTATTATACCAAACACAGCTTCATTAAGCTTTAAAACTGGTACTAGAGAATTTAAGTTAACAGATGACGGTACTAATAACGATGACGAGTCAACTTCTAAGGTATCTCAAAACTTCCACGCTCAAGGGCTACTAGAGATTTATCAAAGAACTATTATTAATACAAAAGTTCCTAGAATTGCCACTAGAGAAGTTAACCAATCAGAGTCTATTCGTGATCAAGCTGGCAGTCGAGTAGTACACGAATTAGTCGAATACTACGATCCAATTGCTGAAACGTTTGTAATTAAAACTGAAGGTGGTGTATTTACTACCGGAATAGATTTATTCTTTAATAAAATTGACCCAAATATTCCAGTTCAAGTTTCTTTAAGGGAAGTTCAAAACGGATATCCTACTCAGAGAATCATTCCTGGCGCAGATGCTATTGTATATCCATCATATATTGCTTCACAAGCAAGCACTACGGTTGCTGATTTTGCTAATGCTAATGCTAGCATTGCAACTCCTATTAACTGGGATTATCCAGTACATCTAAAAGATGGCACAGAATATGCAGTTGTTATTATTTCTATGTCAGATAAGTACAAGGTTTACGTAGCAGAGACAAGTGAATTCGATTTAACCGACACTACTAAGAGAATTACCAAGCAACCATACGATGGTGTATTCTTTACTTCTGCTAACGCTTCAACCTGGACAGCTGAGCAAAGTAAAGATCTTAAATTTAAATTAAAGCGCGCATCGTTTAGCTCGAGTGCCACATTGAACCTAATTAACGATAAGGTCCCAGATAAAAAGCTAGGATTAAATCCACTATTATTTGAGGATAATAGCGGCAGCAACGGTGCGGCACGAATTAAAGTATTCCATAAAAATCATGGTATGTATGGTACTGGACATACTGTTAAAATATCAGGCCTACCAGGCAGTAGTCTTAACGGTGTTCAGGTTAGTGCTATTCAGGGTAGCGCAGTGCATACTGTAATAGACCCCGAATTAGATTCATACTACATAGAAATTCCGTCAGAAACTATTACTACTTCAGATAGAGGAACTCGTGCTGGTGGAACTGAGGTATATGCCTCTGAAAATCAAATGTACGATCTGTTAAGAATCAACTCTGCTAGCATTGAATTTCCAAAAGCAGAAATTGAATATAGTATGGAAGGAAGGACTGCGAGGTCTATGGACGCACATGCTGGTTTAGATAACCAAAGCGTATCAAGTATAGGGAGAGTTTTAGCTAATAAGAATATCGAATTTAATGTTCCTCATCTAATTGCGTCAGAGCAAAATGAAGCAATTGATCAAGGAACTAGTAATAGAATTAAAACGTTTGATTTAACTTGTAGCTTTACTAGTGAGTTAGAAAACTTAACACCGATCATAGATCTTAATAGAACTTCATTATTTACTATACAAAATAGAATTAACGACGCATCTGCTAATTCAACCGAATATACTACCCGTGGCACGTATGTACCAGAGACTGTTGGTACTAACACTAGTAACACTGCTAAGTATATAACTAAACAGGTTGAACTACAGACTGAAGGCACCGTATTAGATGTGTATATTAATGCTAATAAGCCTAGACATTCTAATATCGATGTATACTATAAAACAACTTCTGATTCTGATGCTGATTTTGATGCACTAGGATGGACACTGTTAACACCAGACGAAACTATCCCAACCAATGATAACGAAGTTTATAGCGAAGTGCATTATGAAAATTCGGCGTTGCAGCCGTTTAGTAAATTCCAAATTAAAATTGTATTAAGAAGTCAGAGTAGTACTAACATTCCTACAGTAAAAGACTTTAGAGCTATAGCGACGACATAATGCCAACTATAAAAATAAAAGATAATTTGCATTTGGAGCGCGATATGTCTAGTCAAGCTATTATAAATAATAACAATACTGCATATCAACAGAGATTAAAACAAATTGAGCGTAGTGATCAAAAGGAAAATGAGATAGCTGGTATAAAAGCCGATTTAGCTGAAATTAAAGAACTATTAAAGAACTTAGGTGGTAACTAATGGCCAACAATGAAATTAAAACTTTAAAAACTAATACCTTTGAAGAGTGGAGACTAAATACTAATATAGTCTCACAGGATTTAGGTGCTATCGATGAATTGAGTAGCAATATCACATCTAGCGTATATACCCTGTCTAACACATCCGGATCTTCAATTAATAGAGTATTAGTTACTCCTTCAACTACTACTAGCTTATTACCAGCTTTAAAAGATTCTAAAATTGATAATATTGCTGGATGGATTGTTTTAAGAGATACTAGTGATTTTGAATCTAGCACAAGCTTAGCATCAATTGCCTCTGGTGATACGATTACTCAAAGTGATGGTAGCGTTACCACATACACAGCTGAAGTCGTAAGTGTATCAACTCTACATAATAAACCTAAGATTTTGGTTACTAACTCTACTGGTTCTTTTAATGTTGGTTATGACATTTTAGAGTCTGGCGCTACTGTAATTGAATCACAAGATGTCCTAAGGCTTATTTCTGAAAGCTATCATAGAGCTCGTGTTAGAGTATCTAATGGCTCAACTGTCATTACTGAAGGTTTAGGCGCTGATCAATTTCATTTTCCAACAATTGTTGGTGGAATTACTTTAGCAACCGGCCTCGATTTAACCTATTATACTGAAGGAACTATAATATATCAAACTGCTGACCCAGCCGATTCATTTACTACACTTCAAGATATAGAATCTACTGCTACTTGGTATGCTACGGTTTATCACGCTGACACTAGTTCTGATGTTCTTTACCTAAAGGGATACACCGGCACATATGATAGCGCTAGGGATATTAAAATAATAAATCATCTAGCTGATACAATTGATTCAAATAATCATACGACTTTAATTAATTATAGAGATAGCGACAATGCATTTGCTATCAGATTTAATTCTGCTCAAACTCATTTGAACAACACTGATATTACACTAAGCTATACTGATACAGTTGATGCTCTTAATGAATTGCAAAGCGATATTGGTGTTACGGAAAATCTTACGACAGGAGCTAATGACTTAACATCAGCTGTTAATGAACACGAAGACGATTTATATACTTCTACAACTGGCTCATTCGATGGCTTAACGTCAAAACATTTTAAAGGCGCTGTAGAAGAGTTAAGAGATGAGTTAGGTAATCATGCTTCTCTAACCACTAATACTACGACGGATGCTGTAAGCGCTATTAATGAATTAGAGGGCGTTATTAATACAGATAACACTGCTAGAACTAATTATGATTTAAATACTAATACTCATAACCTTGTTTCAGCTGTAAATGAATTTGAAGGATTTTTGAGATCTGACACTTCGGCTAGAACTAATTATACTTTAACGACAGCATCGTTCAACGTTGAAGGTGCGATCAATGAATTAGATGCTCAGATTGGTGCAGCGGCTGACGGAACCATAACCTTTGGTCAATCCGGTCCAGCTGATGGTACTAATGCTACTACGATTATGCAAGCGGTAAATTCCATTGATCAAGCAGTTGGTGATACCTATACTAGTGGAACCGAATATGCAATTGCAGCTGGTTCTACTATCGCAGAAAAAATTGGTAATTTATACGAAGATATTCATACTGCTAATGGTGAAACATTAAATACAGATGCTAATTTCTTAGTGGGTGGCATCAATGAACTAGAGACTGCATTGCGCGGGTCAGGAGCCACTTATACAGGCTTTACTGATAACTCATTTATTTCATCTACCAATATTAGAGATGCTATTAATGAGATTGGTGTTTCTTTAGGGTCAGGTGCTGTAACTGGTTCAGTTCCAATTAGCACTGCATCAACTGCAGAGTGGCTAAATTATAGTACAGCATTCGATTTAGATTCAGATGGCGTATCTAAGGGTGCTAATGTTGTAGAGGTACTGGCTGAATCACTTGGTTTAGCTAATATTGTCGCTACGATTGATTCAGTTACTGGAAATATTACATTAGAACCCAATACTTCGCTGTATGATACTGGAAATAGTACACTATACCAAGATGGAAACGATGGTAACGCGTTTGTAGAGTCAGATGTATATCTAGAAAATACTGCGTATGTAGGCGGAATTGTAAATTTAGCAGGTGATATTACTACTAATGATATTCATACTCGATATGAGGTCACGGCCTTTATTAAAGTAGTAGATAGAAACGCTGGTTACAATCTGGTAGGAACCATATCTTCAGTCACCTTAAATACTGGAACATTTACAGTTACTAAAACTATACCGGAAAATAATCCTGGCACAGATTATATAGTGCAATTAGGACTTTCAATAAAAGGTAAAAACGCTAATGCTAGTGGATCACTAACTTTAGGTTCCGTGGAAATTGAAGACTTTGTTGCTACAGTATCAACTGCAGAATTTGCTCAAACAGAAGCAGCAGGAGCCACTAATCTTACCAACGCTGTAACACTATTAAATTCAGCTTTAGGTGATTCTGATTCTTATAACGATGGATTTTATGGTTCATCTACAGTAGCTGGAACTCTAGATAAACTTCAAGCTGGTGTGATAGGAAACGATGACAATATTAATGACTTAGCACAACTAATTGATGGAGATAGACCTGGGACAATTAATCTTACAGGAGTTGATACTGCTAATCTAGATGGCGCGTTTACTACTGTCGGCAATACTCTTTATCAAGAAAATAATTCTGTTATTACATTTCAGGGTAGAGTAGAATCAGTTCCAAGCGGTACCAAAATTATTCTTAATAGCACTATTGGTACATTTACTCCTACGCTTCCACTAAAAAGTGGTAATCTTGAGATAGACACTAATAAATTGGTAGGAATGGACTTAGTAGATACTGCGACTGTCTTTACAGGATTAACGGCGAATAATATAAAAGGCGCAGTGCAAGAGATTGCTGATACTACGCTAGCGGCTGGATCTGGTTTAACTGGTGGTGGTAATTTACAAGCCAATAGAACCTTTGATGTTGGAGCAGGTGATGGTATTACTGTTAATGCTGATGATATTCAAGTAGACACTACTGTTCTTAGAACTAGTACCACCAATGGCCAAACTGTTACACAAGATATAAATTTTGGTCAAGGCGATTTAACTTTAGGCGATGCTGGAAAAACTTTATTAATTAGACCATTTAATACTTTGGATGTTCAAGGTAACCTACAAATTGGTGGCGCGACAGGTAGTACATTAACATATAAAACATCCTTCTTCGAAGTAGCTGGTGAAACTACCACACAGGGTATTAGCATTGATCGTACCTCAATGAATGTTGGTAATATTCCAGCATTTAATGCCGCTACTGAGAGAGACGATGGAACATTTGCTCCGATCATCGATGAAAATATTTTACCAAAAATACAGTGGAACGAAGGTCGAGTTGTAGATGGAAGTAGTACGTATGACCCTCATAGAGCATGGCAAACAGTTGCTATTAAGCGCAACGACAATGATGACGGATGGGATCCAGTTACTTCAGATATTGTAACGTACTATAATGCAAAGGATTTAATTGAAGGCAATACGGAAGTTGGAGTAAATGCTACATGGGACGCTAATGGCCAACACTTTAATTTTTCTCTTACTGATAGTGGCGTAACAGCTGCTACTTACGGAAGTCAAACAGAACTACCAGCTCTTACAGTTGATCGATATGGTCGGGTGACATCAGCAACAACTGTACCCATTACGACTACTCTTGAACTAGAAGATGACGATGGTAGCGTACAATATATTAACTTAACTTCAGATACTTTAAAGATTTCTGGTAAAGCTAATCAGCTTAAAGCGGATACTAACACTGAGCTCCACACCGATGGTAACTTTGTTGTGGGCCAAGAATATAGAGTAGTTAATGCTGATGTATCAACAGATTGGAATTATGTTGCTGGTACAAGCGGTACTACATATGTAGCTGGTATGGAGTTTACAGCCGCAGAAGTTGGTAGTGCAAGTCTTGGCTCTGGTACAGCTGATACTGTAACTGATACAATTACACTTGGATTTATCGATGACGGCAACGCTGTACAGATTCCACTAGTAGATGTTACAAATATTAACCAGTCAACCGGAACTGGAACTGGTGCGCTGACTGTACAGGGCGGTGCTAGTGTTGCTAAGAATCTACATGTAGGCGGTGACTTAGTTGTACATGGAACTAATACAGTTTTAAATACTGAAACATTAACAGTTGACGACAATATAATTGTATTAAATGATGATAAAACAGGAGCTGTTGTTGCTAATGAAACTTCTGGAATTGAAGTTGAACGTGGTGATTCAACCAATGTGCGGTTGAGATGGAACGAAGGTACTCGACCAGCCGCAATAGACGATCCCAACAACCCCGGGCAACAATTACCAGCTATTCCTGGTTCTTGGCAGGTAACTGTAGATGGTACAAACTATCATAACATTATTACCGAAGACACTGACTACGATTTCTGGACATTAAAGGCTACTAGCCAGAGTGGTGGCGATAGCAGTGGAGTAAATGTACTTACAGACAATGTTGTTGACTTTAAAACCTCCACCACCAATAGCGTTACTGGATTAACGATTGATCGTACTGGTAAGACTATAACGTATTCGCATGCTGATACTTCTTCAATAAGCGGTAGCTTTGGATCATATGATGGATCTACCTTAAAAGATGGGTCAGCAATAACATCTATAGAAGTTGATGGATTAGGACACACTACTTCTATTACATCAGTTGACTTCGACGATAGATATTTGCAAACATTTGGTGTTCAAGATGGTGACGGCGACAATCTTGATATTGGCGCGCATCCATGGCAATTTGCGGAAGACAATACTAACGGTACTGCTAATAGCGATGATGGTGCTACAGTTAGTATAGATTGGACACAAACTTCGGCCGATGATGCAGCTGTACCATATAAATTATCATTTGCTGTAAGCAATACTGATAAAGGCTCATCTCAAAAATTCTTTAGAACAATTAATGTTGTTGATGCGCATGCCGCTACAGCTGTAGATGAAACGGTTCAAGCTGAGATTAATGAAGATACTGTAAGGTTTGAAACAGCTAATGCGGGTTTAGCACTTACTGGTACTACAGGCGCAGGAGCTACTGGTGATACAGTAACCTTTGCAAATACTGATAGAGGTTCAAGTCAACCTATATTTAAATCAATTTTAACTAATAATGTTCAGCAAGCACCTGGTACTAATGCTGTTATTATGGCATCAAAGAATAGTAAAGTGTTTCAAATTGTATCACCAGGTAATACAAAGTGGTCTAATATAGTACTTGGAGATGCGCAATCGGTTAGTGATAATCTAACGACGAGTGAGCAAACTACGCTAGCCTCAAGTGGATTAACTCTACATACTCCAGGTTCAGCTGCATCTCGTAGCTCATACGGCTCGGCTGGAGATGTTTTTACAGTTGGTACTTCCTTTGGCACACCGAGTGTTAGTGGTACTACCGGAACTGTTAGATTTGCTGATCCTGAGTCAAATGGATTAGTCTATGATGGTTCATTTGTAGTCGGTAGTAAATATAGGATTGCGCTTTTAGGGCAAACAGTTTGGAATACAATTGCTGGCACTACTGACGTAAATTATGAAGTTGGTGACATTATAGATGCAGTTAACGTGGGCACAATAAGAGCGCACTATAACACAGGTATAGGCCAATTGTTATCAAACAACCATCAGACAATAAGCAGTGAAGTTAATAACGATTCATTTGGATTTATTGGTAATAATAACGGTGTTGTTGTCAGCACCTCGGGTAATGACGATAATAATTTCATTGATATTAGCCACGCCAATACTTCAGATGTAGTCGATAGAAAAAATGTCAATAAAGAATACATTTCAGGCTTAAAGTTCGATGACTTTGGACACGTAGTCGACTATGAAATTGGAGCTGAAAGCAACGGCATTTTAACAATAGACGGAGGAGAAACAATTGATGTTCCGACTCCTACCATGTTCGCAGCTGATCAAGAAGGCGATACAACTATTACCATTAATCACGCGAATGTCACAAGAACTACAAGCAGCCTTGGCAGTGTTATTGAACTTGATGATTCAGCATTTGGTACATTAACAAATCCTAATAATCCCGCGAGCAATCCTGACGACATGTATGTATTAAATCATGGATTGTCTAATGGCGATAGGGTTAGATGGCAATATACTGGTGGTACATATCCCTCTGGCAGTAATGGTCCAACTGATGGTAGCTATTACTATATTGTAGGTGTAGATTCTCACTGGTTCTCGCTATCACTCACCTCAGGTGGTAATCCCATTTCTATTACTGAAGCTGATACTACCGGCAATCGTGCTTCGGGTGCATATACCGACTGGACTGCTAATATTACTGTAGTTGGTACTAATGACGCATACCTAAGACATACACCTCCAGGCCTGGACCGCACATTTAGTCTTGTAGCAATGACCGATATTAATACGAATGCTCAAGGTCATGTTACTGGAACCGAATTTACTGAATTCAGATTGCCAGCCAGTCAATATGGTATAGTAGACGATGATAACATAACAAAATATCTTGGTACTTCTATTCAAACTGACCATTATCCGCAAATTAAATTTACTGAAAATAATCCTGCTACCAGTACGGGAGCAACGATTAATATTGCGTACATGGATGATTCGACGCTTAATTCTAAATCTTTGCCAAAACTTGGATTCAGAGTAACCAATACAGATAAGGGTTCGTCACAAAGCATCTTTAAGAAAGTTATGTTGGGCCTATCTTCTGATTATACTAATGATTGGAATGGACCTACAGCTTCTGCTGCACTTAAAACAATTACAGCGCAAAATAACAATGACACAATAGTACTTGCGCAAGGCTCTGGTATTAATTTAGATGTTAGTGGAGCCACTGATGATGTAATCAGAATCGAAAACTCGGCACCTAACCAAGCTACTGACTTAAGCGTATCTACTACTACCAGTAATGTCACGGTTGCATCAAGTGACGGCACCGATGCTGTGTTAGCTGCAGCATCTTCAACAGCGGCTGGGGTAATGACTTCTGTATCGCATAACAAATTAGCTGGCTTAGGCGATAACGAACAAGCTACAAGTAACACCGGCACAATCACGGGTGTTAGTTCTGGAACTGGCCTAAGTGGTGGTGCTACTTCTGGTGCTCCTACTCTTAGCTTAAACACTGATCAAAGATTCAGCTCAGGAAGCAGTGTATATACTGGTAACTCCCATGAATATATCTTGTTTGCCAAAAGCGGCTATATGAGATTTCAGGTGCATAACGCGTATGCTGCGAAGCTAACTAGCTTGGGGCACTTAATTGTTGCGGATAACATTACAGCGTATGGCCATAATCAGTTATCTGATAGAAACCTTAAAGAAAATATTGAAAAGGTTGACGGCGCTCTAGAATTAGTATCTCAATTAGATGGTGTTACATTTAATTGGAAAAAAAATGGCAAGGCAGCAGCTGGTGTTATTGCTCAAGAAGTTGAAAAGGTATTACCATCCGCCGTCAGTGATGTAGAAACACTAGATGAAACTGAACACAAGGTGGTAGACTATAACCAACTTTCAGCACTCTTTATCGAATCGATTAAAGAACTTAAAGAAGAAAATAAACGATTAAGAGCTGACATTGAACAACTGAAACTTATAAATAATAAGTAAATAGGACATATCAAATGGCAGTAATATCAAATTTATCAGTAGATCAAGGTGCGACATTTACCGCCGAAGTTGCTGTAAGTGATAACGATGGCGCTACACTAGATCTCACTGGATATACTGCAGAAGGCCAGATAAGAAAAACTTATACGTCTTCTACATCAATTGACTTTACTGCAACAATAG
>Ga0181390_1000304_pt1 | contig 21835 bp, 25 predicted proteins | sample 13SPOviralmetaG_FD_130085 | JGI IMG/M metagenome (GOLD analysis project Ga0181390, IMG submission 130085) | Marine viral communities from the oligotrophic San Pedro Time Series (SPOT) site, San Pedro Channel, CA, USA - 13 SPOT_SRF_2010-07-21 | ecosystem: Environmental > Aquatic > Marine > Strait...
CGTAGAAGGGAAAGTGATTTTACCATTAGATAGATTCATTGTCCCTTCTGCGGAGAAAGTTCCTGCTCTATCTGTTATGAGGATTTTTATAGTAGCTGCACTGTACTCATAAGCCTCGTCAATAAGAATGCCGTTAAGCTCAAACACAGAGTCTAGATATACGACACCGCTTCCTATATGCTCCCAAGGCAAACAAAACTCATTCCAATTATTGTTCCATTGATTCCACAAAATAGCATCATCAACGTAAGATACTTCAGTGAAGGAAAACACACCTAAGTCATCTACTGGAAGCGTGTATGTATTCGAACCAACAGTAATGTTTGCATTACTTACAGACTCTATACTAACTAAATATTCGTCATTATCTGGGTCAAAACCACCCACAACAACAGCCCTTCTTGTTATCAAGTTTAAGTCTCTGAACTTATCTTCAAAGAAACTGCTCATTCCTTTATCACTAATTACAGTAATACCATCAGATGAAAGTCTTATAACTTTTGCAGCAAGCGCATCTACATAGTAAACCACTCCGAATCTTTCTACAACAGATTCGGGGTTAAATGTTCCGTAATCTCCAGCGTAGTATGCAGGAAGACCTAGTACATTTTTTGATACAGAAACTCCAGCTTGACCAGAAGAGTATTCCAAAAGCTGTCTGCTTACAGGCAACTGAGAAGCTTTACTTTCTTGTATCACTGTTAAAGCATCACCTCTATTTACCATAGAAGTAATACCTCCGTACAATAAATCTAAATCTGTGTAATTAGCTAATGACAGATTAAAAGAACTAAGCCCTAACCTGTCTGAGTCTATAGTATATGCATCTGAATACGTTATAGATGACTTCCTGCGAACTGTTTTAGCATCTACCTGCCTTGCGTATGGTCTACCTTTAGAAAAAGCCTTAGAAGTGAAAAAATCACTTACAGAGTAATCCTCTATAAAGTCTAAATCAAATGAAGGGCTAGCTGAAAATATATCGTTTAAAAACAATTCTCTATACCAGTCTACAGGCTTGAACAGCTGTCTAAGCCTAAAGTATACATCTCCTTGATTTAATGTGATTGCAGTAAGAGAGGTGTTGCCTACGGATTTATTTGTATAAGATGCTTTTGTTACAGAGCCTGTTGCTGTAAAACCGTATTTAAACTCTCCATCAGTCTGTATAATTACTTCGGTAATAGTTAATGTTTGGCTATCAACATCTGCTATTGTATCGTCTACAAAAAGCCTTGTTGCAGAAGTAAAAAATCCAGTAGTACCTGTATTTAAAACATTTATATCACAAGTAATGGAAGCTGTAACAGACCTGTCCCCAACATGCTTGTTTGAATCAATGTCGTACATCTTGCCCATTCCATAATACACAGGCTCTTCTACTTGCTTTTTAGGGGTGTATATCTCTATAAGAGCGTTGTCGTTCCAAAAGTCATTCCCAGACATTATATCGTTATGAGAAAACCCTGTTTCATCTTTATCTTCTAAAGCCAAGAAAAACCCTGTAAAAGAAGATTCAGCACCTTTCTGAATAAGGAACGGTGCTTCTTTTTCATCAGAAACAAAATCGTAAGAAAGAACATTAAACTCTACATCATCTGGATACACATCGTTTCCAGAAGAATCAACGTATTTTAATACTCTTACTTTATCTCCCTTTTCAAATTTATACTCTAAGTTGGCATCTTTCGTTTCTTTATAGGAGCTAGACTTACCCTCTAGACCCGACATAGAAACATAAATGTTTTTATTTGCAGAATCTTTAGAAGGTAGTGCTAACGAGGCTGTGTATTGAATAAACTTGTCGTATTCATTACTGCCTGCATAAACCACTTGCCACTTCTTCGCAAAAGAAGGTGGCGAATGAACTATTCTTAAATCTATCTGACTTCCAAACCTTCTGTTGTATCCTCCCGTTGTAGACCTTTCGCTTAAAGAAGCGATTTCTATAGAATCTATTTCGTTTACTGCGCTTGACCTACCTCTATCATCATAATAGACTATTCCAAACTTATGAGATGCGTTTTCTTTAAAAGATTTAAAACCGTCTATGCTGTCTGCAAAAACAGAGGAAGACCCAGAAAAAGCAGCAGTATTATAATCTATAACATCTGTTATCGTTGCGGTTACAGTAGAGCCATCAGCGTCTTGGTAAGTCATATTGTTGAAGTTACCATCAGTATCTGATTGACCTCCAATATAAAGTTTATTAGCTTTTACAATATTTACTCTAGCTTCATAGTTTCCAACACTAGGAAGTGGAATACTGCTTAACCTCACAGTAAGGGCTTTAGGAAATACTTCAGCCCCAGCAAATTTTAATCTAACATTAAGCAATCCACTTGATATAGATGTATTCCAGTTAGAAGATTTAAATGTCTGAAAGTTTGCCTTTCCAGCATACCAAACTTTTGATTCAGTGTTTATCGTTGTGCATTGCTCTTTATCTGTATCATCAGCATCAACTACAGAATAACATTTAAAATAATTCAAAGCATCAGCAACTTGAGTTATAGCATCAGCTTGGCTGCCGCTACCTCCCGTTATGGTTACATCTTTCTTTATAATTATTCCTTCTGCTGGAAAAGCAATTTTTCCAGCGTCCCCCACAGTTAGTGTTACCGTATCTATAATATTAGTTGCTTCTCCACCTCTAGTTACTGGGTTTTCAAAAGCAACAACATTGTCGCCATAAGTACCTCCATTTGGGGTAAGCGCAAGTGTTTCAACGCCTAATGTGAGGTTTAATCTTATTATACTTCCATTAGGTACAGTTGCTGGCAGACTAGAAAAATCCAATGCAAAATCAAATGCATTGGTGGGGACATTTGAAACGGTTCTATATATAGCATCAGCAGATGAATAATCAATTCTAGATGTTATATTGTAAATGTTTGGTTTCTCTCTAAGTGCAATGCTAGAAGTTACGTTTGTCAGCTTGTTTGGATAACCCTCTTTATAGTTTCCATACATCAATCTACCACCAACAACAGCTTGCGCCTTAGCAACTTGAGGCACATTGTCGTAACTCTTGTTTACCTCATCTGTAGAAAGAAACGATGACAAAGTATCGTTTCTAAATTGTATAGTTAAAGAAGCACCGCTAGATGCGTTTGAAATTTCTTTCACTTCAAAAAATGCTCCCTCGTTTCCTTCTCTAGCGTAGAGTACAATTTTTTCTACATCGCCTTTAGAAGAGTTTACAAAAACATTAATCTGATTAAAAAAATCATACGCCCCATCGTCTACAAAGTCCTGCTTTAATTGAGCAGGAGCAACAGCAAGCGTAGAGTATTCTGATAATGCACTATACTCACCATCAGTGTATTTGTATTGATAAGCAAATTGAAACGTCTTATCATTGATGTTGTTTTGTTTTATGTTAGTGTTACTAACAAGGTTAAATGTAGGTGCGTTTAGTGGAGGCTGTTTTGCCACAGTTAAAGACAACAGCTTCTCTTCATCAGTACCGCCAGTCAATGTAGCAGGATATGTACCTGCTACAAGACGATTTACATTTACCTTCATTGGTGGATTTGAGTTGTCTGTAAAGTACAGCAACGTCTCTCCATCTCCATTTACGATAACATCAGATTCTACATGTTGATACTTTCTAAATCCTAATACGCTATCTTGATACAGCTTACTGTATTTTCCAGAAGGTAGGTCTAATCTGTATATACCGTGATTGTTGTTTTCATTCCATACAAAGAATAAAACCTCTTTATTTTCTTCATTAGAAACAGAACCTACAACTCTACACTCTCCAGAAGGCAAAGCATCTGCAGTGGTTTTATTTGTTACTTGAGTATTTCCCTTTATGTTTTTTACTACACCATCAGTTCCTTCATCGTCATTAGACACACGAACATTCAAGTTGTCTGTCATCTCAACAGACTTTACAAGTTTCTGGTCAGTATCCGAGTTGAGGTACTGAGGTATAAGTTTATCAATAGCCATAGATTAACCTTTAGGGCTTTGCTTGTAATTCTTTCTAATAGTTTTAAGAGCTTCCTCTTTAGTAAACGACTTCAGTCTAGCGTTGGCTAGTCTTCTTTCGTTATAGTATTCTTTTCTTGCACGCATCTTTTCACCCATTGGGACATTTGACTTTCTCTCAACAAGTCTATAATAAACATAAGAACGCAAAGCATTTTCTGCGTAGATATGAATACTTGGATTTGTGCTTCTTGCCTCATCTGCAATATACTCTATAACTACCTCTTTGTAATTAGGGTTAGAAGCTAACTCTATTCTATTTTGCTCGTAGTTTACTCTGAATTGACCAGCATATCTTCCCCCACCAGCACCATAAGCACGACCAGAATAACCTTGATACATAAAGTTTCTAAAAGCGTAGGTTTCAAGGTCTGCATCAGCTGAAAGAGTACTTACTTCTTTTTTAGCATCTACCCTGTCAAAGACACCATCACCGTCAGTATCAATAGGGTCTCCGCTACCATCAAGGCTGTATTTTAGTGCAGCGTTAATGTTTTTGTTTTCTCCAAACACATATATTATTCCGTCACCACCAATAGCTCCGATTTTAACATAATCTACAAAATCGTCTGGAAGGTCAACAGCATCTTTAGTTGTGTCTACTGTAAGAAGAAGAGATTTTACTTTTTTCTGAATATCAAAGTTCATCTCACGTATACCACGAAGTGCGTAGTTACGTACAAGCATGCCGTTTGCATTGTTTGCGTAGTCATCGCCATCTAAGGCGAGCATAAAGTCGTTTACAACTTGGTCTACTGAAACTGTATTTCTAGCCATTTATTACTGCTTTTGTTTCTGCTCTTCACCACTTGTGTATGCAAATACATCTTGGTCACGCAGGTTAATGCCAATCATTTTACCAATCTCTAAAACTAAATGCGGTACATAGTGGTCTGGTAATTCAAAATCTACAGATGTTGATGCTTGAAATACTTCAGTCGCACCACCTAGGTTTTGTGCATTGTATTTAGGAGATGAAGATGTTCTAGCACCTGTGCTTACATTCCTTCCTTCTGGGTATTTGTAATACCTTACTTTTATATTTGCAATACCAGATGTGGGAAATATATTAATATCATCAGATATCAAAGCAACTGGAGAAGATGTTGAAGGTGCAGAAAGATTAGATGCGGTTATATAATCAATCTTAGCCTCATCGTATATAATATCTATAGGTACATCAGTTGATAGTCCAGATGTTTTCATAGATATAATTCTAGCCAAGTCGTCTGGCTTTGATGAAACTCCAGTACTTACAGCTATGTTTCCAGATGTTTTAGAAAAGTATGCTAAATCTTCTTGCAGTCTTTTTAAATAAGACTTATCGCCACCAGCATCAACATTACGCAAGCGTAAAGTCTTAGCTTTAGACATTTCATTGAATAAATCGTTAAATATCTTATTCTGTGCAATAGAAGTAAACGTGTTGAACACCTTTGGGGTGATGAATCCACGTTCGTCTTTATTAGCCAGACTTTTGAGTGCTGAATAAACTTCGTTTACAGATGCCATAATATTCCTGTTCTATACGCAAAGATACAAAAAAGAAGGGGCTGCTTTTAGGCAACCCCTTCGTATACAGTATATTATAGATAAGATTAGATTTTAGAAAGCTGTTCTTCTATTTCTGCATATGCCGTAGCTCCTTTCTCTGACAAACAGAATCTTGTGGCTACATCCATTGTGTCTTGACCTACTGGTGTAGAAACAATTAAACCATTAGTATCAAACCATCTTAAACCATCATTACTGGATTTTAAGATTTGGAAATCAACAGCACTAGTCAAAGTACTCCTAACTTTAACTGTTGGGTTGTCAAACATTTTAACAAAACCTGTTGGGTTTGATTTAGCTTCAGCTAACAATTCACGCTTAATCTCAATGTTTTTTTGATTTACATTAATGCCTAAGTACAAAGCCACAGGTAACAACTCGTCAATAGATTTATCACGAACCATACTAACAGCATCAACTACTGCAAATTCTGTTTCAATTTCAACTTCAGCTTTTACTTCATTGTTAACTAAAGAAAATTCACTTCCTCCGTTAGCAATATTATCTGGATGTAAGTCTAAGTACTTGCACAGATTAGGTTTAGTGTAAGGAACATAAAGCTCTTTTCGTCTAAAGATGATTTGCTCTCTTAGAGCATTTTGGCTTTGTTCATCTGCAAAAATACTATTCTCGTTTGCAGCGTAGATAAGCTGTCTTACAGAGTTTGTCGTTTCGTCAAAAATAGTAATGTCTCTTTGGCGTAGTTTATACCAAATACCCCCACCGTTTTCGATTTTGTAAACTTTTGTTTTTCTAGCATCATCTTCTAGATTTCTTTTAATCTTAGATGATTTTTTTTGAATCGCTGCAATAGGTGCAGCTTTAGGCGCAGCTTTGGGAGCTGCTTTAGCAGTTTTTGCCATTTTGTTTATGTATTAAATAAAATTAAAAAAAAGAGAGGGGACTTAGCCCCCTCTCTATATTATGTATGATTAAGCTGACTTAATCAATACGTGCTGGTTAGCAGCACGAGTAACCAAGTTACACTCAGAACGGTAGTGGAATGAAACAGCATCCTCAGTTGAGTTTGTTGCTCCAAGAACAGAACCTGTCATCCAGTGCTCCATTTCACGAGAGTATCCGTTAACAGCCTTGTAGTTCATTTCCAAAGATGGAGACTTCTCACCAGTCTTAGGGTCAGCAACTTTAGCCATAGGTACACAAACACCAGCAAACTTAGAATCAGCCAACAATGTTGGGTCGTTCAATAGTTTCCAGTCATGCTTGTGGAAGCTGTAACCGCCACGATTGAATGAGCGGAATCCTAAAGAAATTGCTGTTTCTGGGCTGTTGTTGAATGAACCGAATGCAGCAGCACCTGTAGTTACAGAAGCACCTACACCTTGAGCAAGGATATCATCAATACGCAAGTCTTGCGCTCTGTTTACGTACATAGCGTACTCAGATGCTCCACCTTCTTTGTCAAGAACTTTTATCAAGTCATCCATATCAGACAAAGACGAAATCAAGTCAGAAGCAACAATACCTCTATCCTCGATTGCAGCAAAGTAACCTTCACCACCATCAATATCATTATGGTCTACTGTATCAGAACCATTAATAGCTGCTGCTAGTGCGATGTCATCACCTAAAATCATCATCATTTCACGCTTGTCCATAAAACGCTGACGAGTGTCAGCCTCAGACTTGATGTACCACATGTTTTGTCCACCTACGTTGACCCATCCAATGTTAGTAGCTTGAGAACCACTTACTTTATAGATGTCTTTAATGATGTTGTATTTGTTAGCACGTCTAACGATACCAGATTGCATCCATGCTGTAGGTTGTTCGCTACCTTCAGCATACAAGTTACCTACTATGGTTAATTCATCACTTGTAGTAAATGTGTCCAAGTTAGCATCAGCTAAAGGAACAAGGGTGTAAGCATTAGCACCATCGTTAGCTACAACAAGCGCACGCTTACCAGCTTTTGTCAATACAACGTCATTGTTTCTTACGATTAGTTTACCAGAAGCACAAGCCAATACAACACGCTTAGAAGTGTTACCACCAGTAATAGAAGAGATTGTTTGCTTTCTGTGTAAACGCTCTTCTTCCCAGTACTGTACTTCTGAAGCAGAACCGTTAGCTTTTACAGCCCCTACCATTTGCAAGAAACCTGTAATGCCTTGAGCACCGTAAGTTTTTACAAGTAAGTCTCTGTTGTCTGGTCTCTCAATTAAATCGTAAAGAGAAACATAGTTAGCAGCCGTTAAAGAACCAATTCTTTGGGTTGCGTATCCACCAGCAGATGTGTTGTCTGGTGTGTATAGCGGATGCGTAAATGAAGCACCTGCTGAGTTAGTATCTAATGTTGCCATTATTTTTAAATTTTAAACGTTAATCCATTATCATTTAAACCTAGAGCTTGGCGAAGCTGTTCTTTTGTATCTGGCTGATTTGGATTTGTTGCGTTGCTAACTTGACTTGGGTCAGAGTACTGCACGTTAGCAGCCTTATTAACCAATCCACGTTGACCTTCTCCAAGACCTTGAGAATAAGCGGATTTAACTATCGTTTCGATATTGTCTAGCACAGCTTGGTGCATATTCCATTTCTCAAAGTCCCATTGACCTTGCTTATCCATATACGAGCCAAAGAAATCTTCGATTTGCTCATTTTTAGACTTGAGTTCCGACTTGTAGTTATCTTCCAATCCGAATGTAAACGCTTTGTCTTTTGATACTTGAAACTCGATGCCATCTAGTGCATCGACCTCAGCAGACATAGTGTTAACCCATTCTTCATTTACAATTCCTTCGTACTCTTGCTGCTCCTGCTTAACAGGTGCAGCGTATTGAGAACGCAAGCCTTCAATCTCTTGTCTAGCTTTGTCCGCATCCATCTTAAGCTGAATCTGTGATAAACGAATCTCATTGTCTTCGTACATTTCTGCGTCCAGTTTGTACTTATTGTTGACAAGTAGATTTAAATCATCATTAGACAAGTCACCGTATTGACTCTTAAGCTGTGTTTTTATCGCACTTAAATCATCCATTTCGGATGGATTCATAGCTTGATATGTAAACCAATCTTGAGGGTCACGACCTGTCTGTGTAACGAATTCGTTTATCGCAGCTACACGCTCATCGATATCTACAGACTTATTTTGAGTTTCATTGAATTCATCAAAACTACTTACTTGTCTACCGAGCCTTTCGCTCATATAAGAAAGCATTGCAGCTTCGATGTCCTCGTCAGAAACATCATCTTCTTCTTGTAAAGAACTTTCTGGCTGCTCTACGGCTGCCTGTTGTTCGGGTTGTACATTTTCTACAACCTCTTGCACAGCTTGTTCTTGCTGTGGCTCTTCTGGTTGAGCCGTTTCCGCTTGTGGTTGCGGCTCACTAGGAGCTTCTTGTTGAGGTGTTTCTTCTGGTTGTGGATTTGAATTTACCTGAATCCCCATAGAACCAGCAATATCCTCTAATGCTTTGTTTAAATCACTCATATTTTATTTAATTGCAATTATGATACAAAATTAAACAAAAAAGGGATACGTTATTAGCGTACCCCTTTATTAATCAGTCTTTTGCATTACTTCCTGTATTGTCTAACCTTCTTGGCTATCCTTTTGGGTTGTCTTACAAACTGTTTTCCTTTTTTGTTGCCTGCTGCCTTTGCTCTATTAGTAGCTCTTTTTTCCGCTGGACTTAGTGCTTTCCAAGCTGCATCTGGTAAGTAACGTTTCTTTCCTCCAGACTTCTTTCCATCTGATGTTCTCCACTTTTGCTTCGTCCACTTACTTAGTTTATTGCTTTTCTTCTTAGCACCTCTGTAACCTCCTCCTCCTTTTTTATATCTAGCTACAGCCAGCTGTGCCTTACGAGCAGACCACTGACCAGCACGACCACCTTTCGTACCAGCTTTTACTGCTGCTACGATGCGCTTCCATAATGCAGGGTTTGATTTCTTAGCGGAACTCATAATTTAGCTGCCACAGGCTTCACAGTCTTCTGGATTATCAATCCCACAGGTTGGTTGTTCTGCTGATTCTAATTCGTTGACGAAATTTGCAAAGCTGTCGCTCATTGGAAAATATTTATAGGTTAAACAAAAACGAACTACGAAGTTACGAATTATACTGCTTTATTTTTTACGCATCATGCCAAGTATAGTATCTTTTCTTTTTTCGTTTAGAGCTTTATTATTGTCCCTGTATAATATCATTGCAAATATTATAAGAACTATCATAATAGCAAAAAAGGTAGGGACTATCCAATATTGCCAATTAGCTGTAGCTACACCTTCATTACTTTCTTCTTTCCCCTTCCAACTGTCTTTATGGTCTTTATGAACATAGATGTAGCGCATTTGAGAAACATCATAATCTACAGCTACACTATCTTTATAGCCGCTTGCCCAATCTCTTACACTATCTGCGTAACTAGTTTTTTTCTGTGGCATACTTCACTCCCATTATAGTTCCTATGATACTGAAGCTGTTGGTCAGTAGTATACCAAACAGATTACTCCAAGCGTTTCCTAGTATTGTAGTGTCCTTATTAGCTAACATAGCTGTAACATACATAAGGGTAGTTAGTATGCCTACACCTATAATAATAACCAGAGCAACCTTTACAATAAGACCTATCAGCTCAAACTGAGTACGCTTTTGCATAAGGTCTAAATCTTCAACAGCTTCATCCCTTAGTTTTTCAGCTTCACCCTTTTCATTTTGAAGCTCTATTACAAGAGCTTCTTTTACTACAGCAGCTTCTTCCAGTTCTTTGTTCTGAGCCTGTACTTGCTTAGTAACGTCAAGCCTTTTTCTTCTGGCTAGTCTGTCTTTTGTTTTGCACTCCTCTATATATGTAACGACATCTTTATGTAAAGAATCTTTAAGAATCTTTACAAAGTTTCCTTCTATGTAAACCTTTTTAGCTTTTGCTTTACGTAAGGCTTCATTTATAGTGTCGTTACCATTTATCATTTATATATTTTAAATGGAGCTTTTCGAGACACGTAGCCGTCATAGTCTTTTACAAACTCTTCTAAACGTGGTTCTATTTCATCAGACTTAATAATCCAAAACTGTGCGCCTACTTCTTTCGCTTTATCAATTTCTTGGTTATCATCAGAGCTAGATATGATGCCAATAACCACTCCATTTCCATAATCTGTATTTATTTTTCTGATAAGCTCAATGCCGTCAAAGCTTGAGCCAATAATGTTTAGGTCTACAAAGACACATTCTGGTCTGTCCATTGCTGGGCTTTCTTCAAACCACTTTTTAAAAAGGCGGTCTGCTTCATCTGAAGAGTTTAGTGCTTGTAGAGATAGTGTCATGTCAAGAAGGCTACACGCATCTTCAAAGACTAAGTGAAATAGGTCTTCGTCATCTATTAGTAGTATAGAGTCAATCATAGTTGTATTCTTATTTTTGTTCCTTGTTCTAATTTTTCTGCTGTTATTTTAAATCCGTGTTCTTCAACGATGGCTACACATATATTTAATCCAAGACCGCTTCCATTTTCATTTTGGTCTTCCTTCCTAGCATATGCTTTGGAGTAGTTATCAAAGTTTTCTTGATTCATACCCCTTCCATTGTCTTCAACTACTAAAATACTTTCGCTTTCCATATAAATAGACACCCTTTTTGTAGAGTTATCATTATATTTTAGTCCGTTTCTAATTAGGTTGTCTACAGCAGTACAGAACAAAGCCTCGTTGACTTTGAAATCTACCAGTTCTTTTATTTCTACTTGTTTAATGTATGATGTTGACGATAAGTAACTCAACAGGATATCTCGTAGGTTTACTACGTTCTTTTCTAATTGAGCATCATTCTTTACAAGGTTGGTAAACTCTTTAACACCCTTGTATACTTTCTGTGTATGTATCAACCCCTCTTGTATCATTTTAAGCGGTGCTGATATTTTTAAATCTGTTATGTTTTGTTGCGTTAATCTGCGTTTTAAGGAGCTTAATCCTCTTGGTATATATGTGTTGATACCAGAATGCATATCGTGTCTTAGAATCTTTGCAGCGTGTTCTAGATACCCATTCTTTTTATTTACCTCAAACTCTATAATCTTCTTGTCGGTAATATCTGTAGCAATCTTAAGCACACGATAAACTTCTCCGTATGGATTTTTAATAGGGTTGTAGTTTCCGTATATCCAGAACTCCTTGCCCTTTTTATCTATACGCAAAAACTCACCGCTACTTACTTTGCCTTTTCTCAGGTTATACCAAAAGGTATTGTATTTATCTTCATCTGTATCACTAGGCATAAACATTCTGTGATGTTTACCTATAACCTCTTCTTCAGAATAGCCTGTAGTATCACAAAATATACTGTTACAAGAAAGTATAGTTCCGTTTGTGTCAAACTCTACTAGTGCGTTAGACTTGTTGATTGCCGAAAGTGTATCGTCTATAGACTGAAATTTATACCTAACCTTTCTGATAAACTCTACAGCAACAAAAAAGAAGAAAGGCATAAAAGAAACAATAGCTATCCATCCGTACCAAACAGATTTCCTGCTAAGTTCAGCATACTCTATAAGCAATGCGCTTTGATAAGAAAAAAAAGACACCATAATAGCAATGGCTATTGCTAAAGATATCTTAGATAGTAACGAGAGTTTCATTTTTTAGCCTTGTCTTTCCGAAGAAGATACCAGCGTTGTAAGGTGTATCCGATAGATACGATTAGAAGCATTAGCTTGAGAGCCATCTCAACGTGAGCCATAGATATTGTAAAAGCTGTTGCGTTTAGTAATATTAATCTGAAGTCTGATTCCGTCATTACCACTTAACTTTATTAGCCCAATATGCTGCACTTAAAACGCCTTTAACAATGTTTTTTCTGTGACGAGCTTTGAACGATTTTCTTTTTGCTTTCATTTTAGCAGACTCGCCAGCTTTAGGTTTTCCTGCTGTGCTTGCCCCTTGTTCTCCAAAACGAATTGTTTTAATAGTAGAGCCAGACTTAGCGACAACGATGTGAGACTTTTTAGGATGGTTAGGGGTACGCTTAGGTTTGTTATAACCAGATACTCCTGCCCTTTCTAAACGTGAGTCTTTCTTCTTCGCTTTCATTAGACAAAGATATAAAAAAAGGCTGCACGTAAATGCAGCCTTCTGAATATCAGTATATTAATAATTCTTATGCAAAAGTAACAGCATCTACATTGTTTGTTGGTGCAACTACGTAGTATTTTTTGCTTTTTAACTCACCGATAGGCGATGCTAAGTCTGACATTGCTTTTTTAATTTGTAATACAATCGCATCACGAACATTTTCGTCAGCGTGATTTTCAGTAGTCAATGTTACCAAACCACCATCAGCGTAATGAATTTTACAACTTGTACCACTGTGTTGGTCTACTGTAGCAATACCTTCAGCAGCAATTACAATATCTGGTCTTGCAGTACCACTGTTATCGAATGGAATTTTTAAATATTTGCTTGTCATGATAATTTTTTATTAAGCTGTTGCTATTGCAGATACAGCTTCAGTTAGTGTAATATTTTTCTCTTCAACGTCTCTTATAGAAGGACTTGGAGATTTTAGAGCATCTTGAGCTGCTTCAATACCTGCTAACAATTCTGTGTAGACCGCATCTGCAGTAGAATCATCATTATGAGTACAACTAGTCACTACTCCTCCTTTTTGAAAAATCACAGTTGTGTCATTAGCAGTCTGTGCTATTCCAATTATATCTTTCACGGCAATCGTATGATTACCTTCACCAGTAACTGCAAATGTTATAAATCTTGCCATGTTTATTTTTTTTAATCTTTTACGCTACAAAGATAGCGATTATTTCTTTTAACTATTTATGTTTCAATACCTTACACTTCTGAAACAGCTATGCTAGGATTAAAGAATGTTGCTTCATCTGTAAGCTTCGATACATTTGTGTCTCCGCTATCTACAAGAGTAGAGGCAACTGGGTAAACAACTTGGTTCTTTTTTCCTGCACTATGATAATCAGACCTTGCGAGTTTAATAAGTCTGTATATTTCGTTTCTTAAAGTTTCGTCAGTGTGACTTACTACAGGTAATTCAATAATAGCACCGCCTTCGTAAAATATTTTTATTTTAGTATTTTCACCGTTATCAATACTTACGATATCGTCTACACTAAAGTAAAACGGAGGAGCGTCACTAATATTTACTTGAATCTCTATTAACTTGTGACTTTTCATAATATTTTAAGCTAATGTTTGTTGTGTGTATGTAGCTCCTGTAGAAAGACCTACAGCAACCTGTAAAACTTCAAATGCAGTTGGAGGATATGTTAATTCACAGTCTACGTCTTTAAGTCTTAAATCCATACTAGGCATTCTGACCTCAGCTCTAGCTTTTTTGTAACTAGCTAAAGCGGTAGCTACCTGTTCAGCGCACTTAGCCATAGTTCCTGCGGTACTAGCTTTCACCTCAGCAACATGACCGCCTTTTAAATAAAAAACTAAAGTCGTGTTTGATGAACCTCTGCCAAAAGCTTGAATATCGTCAAGAGCAATTTTAAACTCTCCTTCGTCAGTATCTGTTTTTACTACTATGTACTTGTGCATAATACCTCTTTTATATCAATTACAAAGATAAGAAGAATTATAATATGTTTTTATTGCATGTACCTGTAAATCAATGTGTTTTATTCTATATCGGGTATTGGCACATGGTCTATTTCTTCTAACTCTTCAAGCTCGCTATGTTTAGCTTCATAGGCTGGGTGTGTTAGTACTCCCTTTCCTATTATATAGTTTCCGTTTGCATCGGTTGCAAATCTTAAAACTCTAGAGCCGTTTCTATAGCCTTCTAGGGCTTTGTATTGCGCTTGTGTTGCTTTAAGTACTTTCATTCTATTATGGAGATAAAGTTGCTACATAAGTATCTACTGCCGTTACAAATTCACCCCATTGGGTAGAAGTAAACTTACCTCCGACAAAACCTAGTTTTATATTAGCATCACTATAATTACCGCTATATCTTAAAAACCATAAGTTATTCGTTGCAAGTGCAGCAGCAGAACCAGCAGACCTTTCATGTACTATGCTACCACTAGAATCTAAACCTGCATTTTTACCGCCAGAGCTTTTCATCATACCCTGCAAACCTGCTGCAGAAGAAGGAGGATTAGGATTTGCCAACCCAGCGGATGATACCCCTAACCTGTTAGCTCCGTTCCATTGGTTTAGCCACCTTATTCTATAGCTGCTTTCATTAAACGAAATAGGATAATGTCTACTATTATTTGCATTGTTTATTAGTTGAGCAGTATATATACCAACACTAGCACTGTCTACTTGAAACTTAGTAACTGGTGATGAGGCACTAGGTACAAAGTTAGTGTCTATATAATCAGCAGAACCATCTCCAGTAAATCCGTTATCTGAAGCCCAAGCAATACTGCTTACTGCATCTGCTTCTGCTGCTGATGTTAAGTTCTTCCAATTTATAAGAGCAAAGGCTTCGCTACCATTATTAGCAAAAACGTAAAGTCCGTCTAGCTCATCCCAAACATTAGCACCACCTTTTAAAGAAGCTACTAGAGCATTTTGGGCTGTTTGTTGGGCAGCATTTGGAGCGGTATGTCCTTCTCCGCTAGCATAGTCCAAAATAGCTTGATAGTCGGAATCAAACGACACACCTCCACCTCCAACAAAAGAAGACTTACCTAATGAAAGACCTAATCCTAACATATTATCCTAATGCTCTAAAGTATGCAATAGCTTTACCTGCGCTTAAATGCACTCTAGTAAAATCACCATAGATAGTAATGCCAGCAGGAAGTGTTACGGCAGCAGGTATATTATCCCCTGTAGTGGTTACGATTTCATTACTTCCCACAGTAGCATCCTCAAGAACAGTAATAGCTACAAAATCTAGTGCTGTTGCTCCCGTGTCTGCTGCTGCAATATAATCAAATCCTGCTGCTCCAAATGTTTGCTGATTTACAGCGTTTGGGCTAAAATTCTTACTCATTATCTTATATTTTTTACAAAGTTACTAATTATTAAGACGTTAGCGTATCGACTAGGCTATCACCTTCGTCTTGCAGCTCTCCTCTATTTCCTTTTCTCTGCTCAATCATTTTAGACATTTCAACAGCTTGCTTTTTAACACGGTCATCTTTGCGGTCATCCTTTTCAGATTCTAAGCTTTTTCTAAACTGCATATCCTGTTGTTTCATGCCTGCATTTAATTGAGCTTTACCAGATTCAATCTGACCTTTAAGCCCATATTCTAATTGCAACAACTGAGCATCAGCTTGAGCCTTCGCTTGAATTTCAGCAATCTTAGCTTGTGCCTGCATTTGAATCTCCTGCATTCTTCCTTGAGAAGTAGCTTGAGCAGTAGCTTGATTTGCTTGTGCCTGCATCTGAGAGTTTTGTTGAGCAATCTGCTGATTCATACCCATACGTTTCTTACGTCTTACAATAAGAAGTCTTTCTGCTTGGTCTACATCTTTTAGTTGTCGGACTGCCATAGCATCCTCCAAGTCTATCTCTCTCTGAGAAAGTGCTACTTGAATATTTTGCTCTAGGTAGGCTTTCTCTGTTTCGTCCATTTCTGTCTGAATCTTTACACCAAAATTATACATTGGTAAATCCCCAAATGAAGACAACACTTCCATGTTGGTTTTACCAATAGCTCTTTCATAAGCTTCAAACAACACAGATTTGACAGGTAGTATTTGAAGACATTTTACGATGTCTTCGCATACCCTACTATATAAATAAATAGCAGAGTTTGTAATATCATAAATAGCGTTGTTACCAGCAGCGATAGCCTGTTGTCTTACGCCAACTAATTGTTCTCCTTTTGGAGAAGTGCCATCCATAACTTCGTTTATCCCTGTTGTATCACGAATGAGGCGAAGATTATGATTATAGATACCGATAAGCTCATTGATATTGCGAATGCTGTTATCCAAAGAACGGACTGGTGGGTTTTGGAAACCACCTTCTGGGTTCTTGCTTCTGTAGTAGAATACACCTGTTTGTTCATATATATCTTGAATATCTAAAGGCTGTAATTCACCGCCTTTACCTAGCTGCACATTTTCTAATCCTTCAACATCTACAATCAAACCGTCTGGCTTTGCTTTAGCAATTGCTTGTTGAAGCTTTAAATGTGAAAGCTGTAATTGGTCTGCAAAACCTATTACAGAAGCTACAAGGGACTTAGGCATCATTCTGCGTAAGTTGGTAGCTACTACAGAGTAAGACAATCTTGCCCTTGTTAAATCATGAGCGTTTTTAGGCACGTTGGCTTTTTGTCCGTAATCATAAATATAATCACAGCCTACAACATAACTACCACCAAACACAGTTTGTACACTCATGTTAAAAGGCTTTCTATCGTAAACAGATTCTTTTGGAGGTGTGTACTCCATTCCTTTGTAGTAAAAGCCTACATTTCCAAACTTAGAGCCTTTCTCTTCAAACATCATGTCATCTACAGACAGGAACTCAAAGTCCATAACTTCAACAATAAACTCATCATATCCGTAAGTAGTACGGTCTTGAGTCTGGTCATACATTCTAGAAGTTAACCTTTCAGAATTGTTGTTGTATTTATTTTTTACGCTTTGCGCTATCTTTTCATACTGCTCTTCTGTAAGCTCATCACCAGCGATACGTTTGAGTTCAGAAATGCTAATCCTTTTGATGTGTCCTGCATAAACGAGGTCACTAAATGTAGGGTCTTCGGTGTAGCTATGAAAGAAATAGGCTGGGTCGATATACTCTTCTGATATGCCATAGTTTGGGTCATTGTTTCTCTTAATCACACCTATACCACAAGAAACCAAGTCGTTTACCGCTCTACGGTAAACACGCTGGTCAAAATCGTTCCACTCTAATGTAATATTTGTACCAACCTGCGCTGCTATTTCAGCTGCAGTTTTAATATTGGTATCCATAAAAATTTCTGCTTCTTCTGGAGTCTCTGGTACTTCTTTTAAGTTCGTACCAGTCTCCACACCCATGTCTTGCATTTGAGAAATAAGCTGTCTGTTTTTTACCTCAAACATTTTTTTAGCACGCTCTTTGTCTTTATCGCTTTGTGACAAAGGGTCGATAGCACGTACATTTGGATATGGTTTTCTAGATAGAATGTTGTTTACAACAATCTTTACAAACTTAGGGACGATAGGCACTGGAGACCAATCAAGGTTTAGTAACGTACCGTCCCCATTATTAGGGTCTAATGAGTTGAGAATCTGTTTATAGATTGAAGTATCTTGTGTCCCGTTTGCATAATCCCGATTAGTTTCAAAATCACTATACCTTCTTCTGAAAAGACTCTTTTCATCAGTATAACTACCCCATTGTTTTTCAATAGATTTAGCATACTTCAGTCCATAAGATTTGGATATTTTCTTAGAGAAAGGTGCAAATGGGTCTGGAAAGCTACCATACTTTCCTTTATTGTTGTCGTTATTGTACATAGCGTTTCGCAGAATACTTCCTCGCAAAGATACAAAATTAAAACACTGCCTATTAGCGTCTTATTTCCTTGTATCTACGGAAAAACTTTTTGTCATTGAACTCTGATTCTTTCTTTATTGTTTTTGTTTTTTGAGCACCTAACAGTGCCAATCCACTTGATATAGTTAAATCGTATTTAGTACGATTATCTATCTTATATCCAATCCAGTCTTCAAGGGTTCTGTCAAAATACATTTTACCCATATCCCCTGTCTGAGTATTTATACCTACGTGTTCTTCTACAAAAGCTTCAATAGCCTGTGCGTGAGACTGTATAACGTCTACAGAGTTTGATGGTATACCACGAGTCTTTGTATTAGAAGCTGCATTAGGAGACTTCAAATGGTCGGGTCTTTTCATCACGTACTCTTCGTATCCCCTTGATTCGAAATACCTTACAATACCATACTTGTTGTTTTCAATAAGCAGTGGGTAGCCATAGAATACAGCAGCAAGCAGCACATCCTCGTAAAAGATACGTGCCAAAGGTGGACGAGATGCATACTCAGCAACAAACATATTTGCTGGTGCAGCCATGTTGAATTTATTATAAAGATGGCAAGCTCCTTTTGAGCCTCTATTGTCTGTCGTTGAATCTAAGTCATAGCTATCGACACCACCTACTCCTATATGGTCGTTTGCTGGATGCTTTTTGCCATATATTATTTTGTATTTGTTTCTGTCTTCTGGCTTAGGCATCCAAGAAACATGCCACCTACCCTCTTTATTTGGATTAAAAACAACCTCTTTGTCGTTGCCTCCCTCTTTCCAGCTAAAGTTACCACGAACTACGGGGTTAGGAAACAACTCTTGATTGTGTTCTATTTGCTCGTATATCCTTCCAATATTAAAAGTAGACCCAGTAATACTATCACGCATAGCCTCATCAATAGTAAAAGGAAACTGTCTAACCTGCTCATTTAATTCTCTGGCATCGTGCTTTAAAGCATCCCTTTCATTTTTAAGATAAGTCTTTGCACCAATGTCCACATACTCCCCGTCAATCGTTTTAACTGGTGTTTCTGGGTCTTCAATAATTGGATTACCATACTCGTCAAAGAAACCTTCGAGAGCTTCGTAGGATGGTATAAATAATCTATAAAGTCCAGTTTTTGTTCTTCCGTTTGCATTTCTGTCATCTGGGTCTGAGTCTCTCCAGAGTTGTTTATATTGTTTTCCACCTTTATCCATTGGGTTTACAGTAGAACCCACCAAGGCTTTGCCTACAATTCTTCTACCTACAATTAAACAGGTTCTTTCAATACGCCATGCCTCACGAATGTCTGTAGGTCTTTCCCACTTCCCTGCCTCATCAAGATACAGGATATGAAGTTTCTCACCATCGTATGCGTTATTGGTAGTATTCTTCCAATTAATAATCGTGTTAAGAGCTTCTCCTTTATTTGCTGTTTTGTTGTTCTTGGTAATACGCTTAGAGGGTTCACGAAATGCCAGCTCCATACGAGGGTTAGTTGTACCATCTTGGATTGGTTTAAAGAAAAAAGGAAGTGACCTGTACATAGGAACTACCTTCTTCATGAAGATATTTTCTTGTGCATCCTTACCCGTCTTAGACTGAATACCCAACAGCTTTTCTTTTACCTGTGTACCTTCGTCTACAAGTATTGCTGATGATATATTGGTGTATCCAGAACGTCTACATTTAACGTAGTTTTGACCCATAGAGCGTGGGTCTACCTCACACGCAGCAAAGTGAACAAACAGCCTCCTCTGAAACTCTAAATAATACCCGTAACCAATGTCTAGCTTCTCCCATTGGAGCATCATATAGTGTCTGCCTGTAATGTAGACAGGCTCACCATTATTGTAAAACCAAAGACCGTTACGCCTCCTTTCAAACTCTTTTTCGATGTACGGAGAAAAACGCTTTTTGAATTCGGAAGGCATTTCGTACCACTCATCCATAGAGCGAATCCTCTGCAATTCCTCTGGCACAGGAAGTCGTCTCCACATTTGCAGATGTTGCTTCCTGTCATTAAAGAGGATTTGTTTTTTAGGGGGTAGTTTGGGAAGCTGAATATTAATCCCACCAATTTCGGTAACCTCCCCACCTGTATCGTTGGGACATATATTGATAACGTAGTTATCATAGTCCTCAACCTTTTTAAGACCTGCCATTTCATTTAATTAATAATCCCAATATATAAATACTTGACTACTTTGAGAATCGCTCTGCGAATCCTCCAGAGTAGTCTTTGTCTTCTTCAATTCCTCCTGTGTCTTTGATTTCTTTGACCATTTGCTCAAGTCGCTGGTATTCGATGAGGAGTTCTTTGGCATCTGTTGCTGTTTGTTTAATACTCTGTAGTTCAGCCTTTCGCTGAGAGCCAGAAAGCTCTGCATCTACAGGCTTTCTGATTTCATCAATCATATTGTTGATTGCAACCTCCATAGAGGAAAGCAATCTTGTTGATGCTTCTATTGTGGTAAATTTAGTCTTTCTTGGCATACACTAATTCTGTTATTCTCATTCTATATACCGTGTCACCATTAGCTAGCTCCATCTTATAGTCTGAATTCTTTGTGTAGCCCACCACATCACCAGTGCTCGCTCCAATCCACTCTGAATCTTCTGGCAGAATAAGTAACTCTCCTTCGTCTTTAGGTTCTTTTTTGAGTTCAAGAACAATACCAGAATCACTTGTTTTTTCTTCTGGCTCAACGGCTGGTGCAACAAAACACCAATCCCCAAGCATATCAATATCACCAGCTTCATTTTCAATTGCGATGGCGTGATTTTCATATCCTCCATTGGGGTCATAATCAACCAAGTATAAATTATCTCCAATGTCATAACGCTGTTCTAATACCACATGATGGTGAAAATACAATATCTGACCTATTGCGGCTTTTTTAAATCCAACAGGCGCAGAGACAATATGACCATAATTAAACCTATGCTCAAACTCACTAAATTTATTAACTAGCTTTATCGTAGAGCCACCTAATTTTATTTCATCCTTAAACTTGTTAGGGATGTTGACTATAAATTGACGTAATGGTTTCATTCTATTTAATTTTTCTGCCCACTCCTCTTAAATAAGACTTAAGAGCGGCTTGGGTTGTTTTTAATCTTTCTTTGTACTCTTCATAGGTTTCACCTTCAAACCTAGAATTACTCATACTTGCGTATCTTTCTTCTCTTGTCATTTAGTCAAATTTTAAATCGTATTCAAGAATACAAGGCATATTGTCTATTGCTTTCCAAAGCATAGTGCCTTCATCGTTTTCAGTGTAAATAAGATATCTGATTGACGAATATTTGTAGAGATACGATTCGTCTTGCGTAATGGCAACTACTTTGCCTGCACCTGCTCGCATACCGATATAGTATGCCATAGCATCTTTGGGGTCTCGCCCAATAACTATTTTCCTAATCATTGTTATTTAATTTAGTACACCAGATAGGAGTCGAACCTATAACCGACAGCTTAGAAGGCTGTTGCTCTATCCATTGAGCTACTGATGCAAATCTATTTAATTCTCTTCTCCGTCTCTTCGTCCGAAGTTTATCCAATAGTCTATTTTAGAAGCATCTTCTTCTGACTCCATTCTGTGCGCTTCGGCACAGTAAGAAAGCAGGTCTTCTAACTCTTCTTCATCTTGAACAGAAAAAGAAGACAACAGACTCATGTTGGCTTTTTCATCACCGTATTCATCAATATGTGTGTTTTTCATGTCTAAAAAACCTACAGCAAGACAAGCTATAAACTCATCCTCAAGACCGTGCTTTTTTACCGTCTCGTTTATTGCGAGCATCAGCTCTTGAATTTCATTAATACATTCCTTCTGACGTTCAGTCATATTA
>Ga0181390_1000310_pt1 | contig 21731 bp, 15 predicted proteins | sample 13SPOviralmetaG_FD_130085 | JGI IMG/M metagenome (GOLD analysis project Ga0181390, IMG submission 130085) | Marine viral communities from the oligotrophic San Pedro Time Series (SPOT) site, San Pedro Channel, CA, USA - 13 SPOT_SRF_2010-07-21 | ecosystem: Environmental > Aquatic > Marine > Strait...
AAGTAGTTGCGGCACTTGAACTGTATCCTGCTCGAATTAGCTGAACATCGTTTACTGTGTTCGCATTCATTAGAGAGCTAGTTACGCCCGAGTGTAAGTTTACTTCTATTTTTGATTGAGGAGCAGTAGTGCCGATACCAACGTTGCCTGTATACCGAATTCTCATTGCTTCGGTCATGTTATTGGTAGAGAATGCCATATCATCTGTAGAAGTGTACTCTATTGCACCCCTACTTGTGTCTAAGCTATCACCAAACTGCAGTACAGCAGACGAAGTATTACTTCCTGCTTGAATTATTACTTTTGCTTCTCCGCTTGCATGTTTTACATGAAGATTTGAAGCAGGAGCAGTAGTGCCGATACCTATATTTCCGTTTTCTAATATAGTTTGTCTAACATTTCCATTGTTAGTGGCGAATTTCATATCACCATCATCATTTTGTATTCTAATTCTACCTGTAGCTCCTCCACTATTATAGTCCATTACAATAGTGGTTGGGTTGGTATCTGTGCCTAAAATCCTTAACTGAGAGTTATCTGCTCCAGAAATATCAAGCTTAAAATTTGGAGAAGTAGTGCCAATACCTACATTACCACCTGTTAAAATATACAAGTAATCTTCTGTTCCACCTGCTCCTAGTGATAAAGCATGATTGGAAGCTGCTCTCATTTTAAATTTATTATTAGTATTCCAACTAATTAAACCAGCGGACCCATTATTATATGTTGTTGTATCACCAAAATCAGTAGTGCCCTCAATTTCTAGCTTATAGTTAGGAGAAGTAGTGCCGATACCAACGTTGCCCGTTTTATCAACCAGCATATGAACATCAGTGCCGTTCATAATTCTGAAGTCAGCTCTACCAGTTCCCTCAAAGTCTCTTATTAAATCAAAGAAATGGTCTTGGTTTTCATCACTATCTTGATGTGCAGTAATCTTATTATAGGTGTCACTTACATCAATTTGTATTGCTTGATTGGCATCTCGACCAACTGCAAAAACTCCTGTTCCGTCGCCTGTATATGCTAAAATATGTTTGTTTGACTCCCAAGCATCGTCCCCAAAACTGTACGTCCAGGTAGCATCTTCGTTACTCCCGCAATCTACTGTAAGTCCTGCACCATTTGCTGCACTTCCGTTTGTTGAGCCGCTCGCAAGAGTAATATTCTTATCGTCTACGGTAAGAGTAGTAGAGTTGATTGTAGTAGTTGTGCCGTCAACTTGCAGATTACCCGCGATTACTACGGTTCCGGTATCATCTCCGTGTGCTGCTGGGTCGATTGTAAAGGTAGCAGGTCCTCGAAGATATCCAGTAGTTGTAATGTTACCAGAAGAGATTGTGCCAGTATTAACTTGACCAGACAGGTAAAGGTCTTTGAAGCGTGCATTTGTATTTCCAAGGTCAATTGCATTATCTCGGGCGTTTCCTGAAGCAGTAGCAGGGTAAATTTTATCACTAGCATCTACAAAGCGAAGTCTTGTATCGTCTGTTCCAATAAATAGGTCTGCGTCTTTGGCGCCAATACTACCTACTGTTGCTCCGTTCTTTCGTATAAGAACTACATCGCCGTCTGTAGATATTCTATTAAAAATAGCGGCAGCATTCTCAGAGCGAGAAGCCCACATATAGCCATCGGATAACCCGGAGCCAGTAACTGAAGAGCTATTTCCCGCATAAGCTGTAGCACCTACTAATAAGTTACCTCCGGAATTAAATCTAGCATATTCAGTTTCTGTCGTTCCATTATCACCACTAAATCGAATGGCACCATTAGAGGTACCATTTCTCGACTTAATTATGATGGCATCACTAAGTTGACGTATTTCTCCTATAGTGTTCGTTCCGTCTGAATCATTAAGGTACAAACGAGGAACACTTCCGGTTATCCAAGTACCTCCTGATAAGTAAAGGTCTTTGAAGCGTGCGGCTGAAGCGCCTAAATCTGTAGTGGCATCTTCACTAGCACCGGAACTATCAGAAGGTCTAATTGCCGCGTTATCAAATCGGAATCCAGAGCCAGAGCCGTAATTATTATGAATGTAAAAACGACCGAGATTACTACCAATACTGCCTACTGCCGAGTTGTCCTTGCGGAACTCTGCAATCGTCCCGTCGGAAGTTTTGCGATTAAAATAAGCGGCCGCTGTTCCATCTGTTGTTGCGACTAGTTCTCCGGTGTTTTTAAGCTCAGCACCTACAGTATTTGTAGCGTCTTGAGAGGTTTTACCAACCAGCAGGTGACCGCCATTGGTGATACGTACGGCCTCCGCAGAACCTATGTTAAACGCAAGATCCAAGGGTGTAGTGCTAGCGTTCCCTGCTCTGCTATAGATTCTATTTACAGAATCATTAGGCAAAAACAGCATAGCTCCGTTGCCTGTCGTAGTTTCAAAAGTAGACGTGCCTTTAACGTGGAGCGTTCTATTAGGCGAAATCGTGCCCAGCCCTAACCGCTCCGCAGAAGCATCCCAGAAGAACCTCGGAGTCGTGCCCGTATCTTCGTAGAAGCTGATATCGCCTGTAGAATTATCAATTTGTAAACGACGGGTAAAGGTATCTTCTGCATCATTTGCAGTGTGGTATTGGAAGGAGCCTCCAGCAATACGTAGTCGAGTATTTAAATCAGTAGTGTCCGACTCAACAAAAGTTAGTTTGGGTGCCGCTGAAGTAATTTTTGCAACACCATTAACAGTCAAACCGTCGCTGACCACATTACCAGTTACGTCGATGCCTGTGGAGGTTGTGGCTAGTTTGGCGGCGTTGTTATGATAGATCGTAACTGCACCGTCCTCTATACCTTCTAAAAATCTTTCATTGGTTGTCTTTGAGCGCAAGGATAAATTTGTAGCCCGAATACGTAAGTCACCCGTGCCGCCTTCGTCAATATAGCTATTAGACCCATCATGATAGATTTGAAGATCATTTCCGTCTCCAATAACAATGCGCACGTTATCCGCCAGATTTAAGTTTCCGGTGAAATCAAGTCCTGAACTAGAAGTTGCGTCTCCTCCAATTTCTACAATGGATTCTGTACCGCCCACACTTTTCTTGATGTACATTTTGCCATCATAAGTGTTAAGAGCTACTTCGCCGAGGGCGAGTTGAGACGTAGTTGGGACAGCGTTCTGAGTTCCAGAACGCTTGAGTTTAATCGTTTGCGCCATGTGGCTCCTCCATAACTATGCGTATTTACGCGAGAGGTGAGTATTTTTTAGAATGATCCGCCGTCGAGTGCGTTTGTCCAAGCAGGGGTGCCAGTTGAATCGACAGAAAGAAGTTGTCCTACGCTATTACTGGAATCATATGCTCCTACAGCAGTAACAAGAAGTCCTCCAGCGCCGTTTCCATAGATGACACCTTTTGAAGTAAAGGTTCCTCTACCTGTACCGCCATGTGCGACTGCGAGATCTGTATCGAGAGCAAGTGAGCCAAACTTTGCAGCACCCGCTGTACCTGAAATCACATTTGAAGTATTTGTTGCGTCAGGAATAAATGTAAACTGTTGAGCACTGTCATCATAACCAAAGAAGCCGAGCTTAGCAGCGGTACCATTGTGCCAACGGAACTCCACACCGCGATCGAGGTCGTCATCAGTTGTTGGAGCTGTGTCTCCTCCTAGAGTAAGAAGAGGATCGTCAAGAGTAACAGTTTCGGAATTAACAGTAGTAGTTGTGCCATTTACTGTAAGGTTTCCGGTAATTGTTGCATTGCCGTCAACCGAAATATTTGTTGAAGTAATATCGTCAGAAGTAAGAGTACCATTTACACTAACATTGTTAAACGTTACATTCGAAGTTGTAGCAACATCCTGGCCGATAGAGAAAGCTACCTGATTGTTACTAACTGCTGTAGTTACGCCTGTGCCACCATCAAAGTGAAGAGTTTCTTGTAATACAACAGTATCCGAACCCGTATCACCAGTAATAACAAAGTCTGCTGTAAATTCTGCTGCTTGAGTTAAACGACCTTGTGCGTCTACTGTAAATTGAGCGAGTTGAGTAGCAGAACCGTACTGTCCAGCAGTAACTGCCGTGTTGTCAAGATCAATTTTTACATTGTCGTCAGTAACAGCAGTAGTAAGAGCAGTACCTCCTTCAAAGTTAAGAGTCTCAGAAAGAAGCGCTACACCATCAGAACCGCTATCGCCTGTAATATTGAGAGTTGTTGCGATTGTGACTTCGCTTGCAGCTGTTAATCGTCCTTTTGCGTCTACTGTAAATGTCGGAATTGAAGTTGTTCCGCCATATGAGCCTGCAGTTACAGAAGTATCTATAAGGCTAATTGTATGCCCGATACCTTCGCCGGTAGCAGCACCTGTAGTTGCAATTTGACCTGCAGTACCTATAAGAGTTGCAACATAGTTACCTACAGTATGAGTACCTAAATCGACACTGTTATTTTGTTGAGCAACGTTGACTGTCCAAACGCCAGTACCTGAGTTATAGCTACCTGTGCCTGCTACGTCACCTGTAATTGCAAGTGCGTTCGTTGTTACTAGGTCATCAATAATATCAGTATGATATTGACCCCCAATAACAAGAATATCTCCAGTACCGCCGCCGGGCTGACCAATAAAGAGCTTTTTACTACTTTGTGAATACGCTAATTCACCCGGCTGTAGTGAGCTGGGTGCCGCCGTGCTAGTACTGCGTTTGATCTTAATTGTTTGAGCCATTTAAAAACTCCGATTTGCCTTTAAAAGGCTCCTGCATCTAGCGTATCTGAATCTGGTGAGTCGTCTCCTATCATTATAGGTACAAACTCAAAGTTTCCTTCGCTAGTTTCGCGGTATACTTTTAGTTGATTATCATTTGTGTCATACCAAGTGTCTCCTTCTTCTACATTTGAGCCAGTTGGTGCGTCATCGGAACGAAAGTCTTGGTCTGCGAGCTGCTGAAGAGCATCTTGCAAGTTATTTGCAGTTACTGTACCGTGAGGTACAAAAGCAATTCCCGCAGCCGTACTTGTTACGGAAGGAATCGCTAAATTATTTATTTCTATAGTATTAACGTCTTCTGTTATTGAGACTTGAACTTTTCCACTCTCAGTAACAGAAACCTCTGTTACATCTTCAGAAATATCTATTGTTACTCCGGAAACTGACATTATCGTGTTACTTCTTGGTTAAGTGTAACCTCTCCCTGTAGTAGGCGTTTAACAGTACCATTTCCAGTAGTAAATATTTCTAAATCATAGTAATATCGTCCTGCAGAAATACCGGAAGAAGCGGAGTTAGGAAGCTCCATTTTTAGTACTCCACCTGTAGCATCAGGTATTGTACAAGTAAAGCTGGCAGCAGCGTCTCCAGAAGCATCTTTTTTAGTGCGCAATTGTGCTCTCGCTGAATAGTTAGTGAGGTCTTTAATTGAACCGGATTGCTTTACGACTAAGTCTATGACAAAGTCTGATCCTTGGTCAATAACTAGATTATATGTTGCCGCTGCCATTTCTTTCTCCTATTGTGGAATTATAGCCCACAGGACATATTATGTCAAGATTTATTTTTTGGAGGTATTACGTACCGAGGTATCCAATTTTAACTCGCAAAACTGGAGTCGAAGCATTATCATAAATTTCTATCTTTGCTCCTGTTGTATTGCCGTTTTCATCAGTGTCTGTCATACGAATACCCCCTCCTGTGGTACTGGCAATTAAAAGCTCATTTGAAGTTATACTGTTTGCTGCAATTTCACTAGCTCCTATTGATCCATCAACTATTAGGTCTCCTGATATGAACGAAGCAGCAGCAGTCCAAGTACCATTACTACTAGCCGACTGAGCAACAGTGCACTTCCAACCGTAGGAAGGGGTAGCGGTATTATTTGTACTTACTACCGCAATGTCACCTACTATAGCATAGCGCCCTAAGGCAGCAAGGACTCGCGCATTAGTAACTAAAGTTACATCACTAGCGGCAGTAGCAGTATTTATATCAAGATTAAAGAAGGCAACGCCGGGGTCTCCATCATCCCCGGGACTTCCATTATCTCCTCTCGCAGCAATTAATGTAGTTAGAACCGTAGTTGTACTGTCTGTAAAAGTAATTGTGGTTTTGTTCCACATATAAGGTAGAGCTTCAGTTAAAGCCCCTGCATCACTAAAAGTTGAGTACCAAGTACTTGTAGGAGCAGTAGTAGCGCTAGAACCCCGCTGGTACTCTTCTCCAATTGATGAGATACCTACTCCGTCTTCTACAAATTGAGTTATTAAAGTTACAGCGCTATCATCAAAAGTGCTGTTCGATCTGGAGTTTCTGTTAAAGTTCCAAAGATACTGATTTGTAGATGTAGGAGTCTGAGGACTTGTAGTCCAATTTGTATCAATTGTAGTTCCACTAGAATATCTTCCAGGCGCTGTAGTGCTGTTAGTAAGTCTATAGTACTCTGTAGTGCCCGTGTAGCTTACTCCAGGGCTTCCAGGGTCCCCAGGGCTTCCATCAGTTCTTTGCGCGTATATAACGGCAGTGCTTGTAGTGTCTGCAGCCGCTGCATCATCTCCAGGCGTACTTGCATACAGTACAACTATAACCCAAATTTTTTGTCCGTCTGCGGTTAAGGAAGGAGGAGACTTATTCCAGTTAGAAGGAGCTGTATAGTCGTTATTAGTAAAGTTATACGTAGGAGCAGTAAAAGAAGGAGCGTTTCCTGTAGTAGCATTTGAGTAAAAATATACTTCTGCTACTGCATTACCATCTACTCTGTAGGGAGTGCCCCAACTCCATTGATTAGTAGTTGTGTTTAACTGGCCTTTTACAGCCCATAAGGGGTCTGTGCCTGTGGGCGGATTGTCTGTCCAAGTAGCGGGGGAAGAAGTACCATCTGTAGGTATGCCTCCTGTACCTGTAGCTGTAGGAGCCGTGGCCTTACGAGTAAATACCAAATTAATACTAGATCCAGCAACACCTGCAGGCCCTTCAAGCGTAGTATCTATAGAAATTAAAGACTTAAATGTGGAGCTTGTCCCGTCCGCAGATTTTGTTGTTTCTGCTACGATTGTATCTGCTTGGAAATCAATTAGTAAAGTATTGTACTCGTGAGCAGACCCTGATATAGCAGTATCAAAAGATCTGTCGATACGTAAATGAGTATCATTTACAACGTGTGTAACAACAGCGGCTTGTGTAGTATTAAATTTAATTATTTGCCCTGCAACGTATTCTCCGTCAAAATTAGTAGAACTACCAGTTACTTTATTTGAACCTTTAGCTACTGATACAGTCCCTGCTCCAGAGTCAAAGTCATTATTTGCAATAACATCTTTCCAATAGGGAGTTTTAAAAGCAGGGTTATCTACAAACTTGATAGCCTTTAAGGCTTGGGCACTAGAATCAAAAAGAATAAAATTAGTGTCTCCGTCCGCAATAGTGGAATCTACAGTGTCTACCGCAGCTACAGTATTGTTATATACTGAAGTAGGGCTACCCGCGGCCGCAAATAAAACAGTGGAACCTTCAAAATCTAAATTAAAATTACTATCTAATAGTAGCTTTGAGGCACTTGTGCCTCCAACTGGCAAACCTTGTTTGCTTCTAGCACACTTTATAGGAAACTTATCTTGTACTTTTATCTGTGCAGGGGTCATACTAGATCTACGACCCACAGTATCAATTGTTCTTACTGATACTTTAAGTTTTTGATCTGGAACGTTCTCTAGTAAAATTTCTGTAGTATCTGCTGCTACCGTAATAGGGCTTTCTTGTGTTACAATATTATGAAAAATTTCAAAGGATCGAACATTAATTGCAAGACTTCCGTCCTCGTCCACCGGAAAGTCCCATACAACTCGAACTTCATTGCCTGCTTTTAAAGGGTCCGGCGCTTCGAACAAATACAAGTTCGCAGGAGGATATATCTCTCCATCAGCATAGTAACTTGGTGTAATACTTCTCTCAATTACTAAACTAAACTCATCATTTTCGATTGCATCATTTTTTTCTTGAAAATATTGAATTGCGGTAATAGAATATGTTTGCTTATCGTCCTCGGTAATACCAACAATCTTATACTCTTTTTCCGATCCGTCAATGCGAGTTCCGTCACTATTTTCTATAAGCAACATCCATATCGCACCGGCGGGAGGAGCCGAAGGAAAAGCATCGATAGAGGCAACAGTTAAAGTACTAGTAGTACCAGCACTATTTGTAATAGTTTCTTGGATTATTTTAGTATTTTTATGCCCTGTAGCACCGCCGTCTTCAAGGTCAGGGTCTTCAAATACTAGGCTTAATTTGTACACTTTACCTGATTGAATAGTAACATTCCTATCTAGAACAATACTCGTAGTACTAGAACTATTACTAACTCTGCCGCTATATGCAATATTATACTCATCGGCATCTTGTACTTTAATTACATCTCCTGGAGCTAAAAAAGAAGCATTAATAGATGTTGAAAATCCTAATATTTCTGTTTGGTTAATTGCTGTCCAGAGCTTCCATCTACCAAAACGTATAGCTTGTCCTTCTGAAGTACACCCAAATGCAACTGCCTTCTCTCTAACAATAGTACCTGTTTTAGCAATGTTTTCTCTATCTTCTATAAGTAGTGGCTCTAATCTATAGTTTGCCTCTGGGTTTGTCCACATAACGGTAAGTTGATTAGGACGGACTTTTTTACTAGATGTTTGGTACTCGAACTGACCATTGATAACGTTACTTTTTGTAAAGGTATACACAGGGTCCGAAGGGCTATCCTGAACTGCAGTAATTTTTCCATCTTGCCAGTAAAGTATCCCCACAAATACAGTAGCAAAGTCTTTTAGCACTTTGTATACGTCAGTATGCTTTGTTAGATAAATATTTGCTCTGTACCTAGGCTCTGTACCTCCTTTAAAATCATCTACCCGTTCATCACAATACCTTGCAATCCTATACAAAGCATACTTATCTATGTCTGATTCTTTTACATAGTCTCCTATTCCATAGCGATTGTTTGTTACAATGTCATAAAAAATCCACGCAGGATTGTCGGTGTATTCTGGGACAGATTTAAAATTACCGTTCCATAGTCCATTGTATAAATCAGAAACGTCAGGATTTGTGGCCGCAGAATTCTCCCTAGTAGTATAATTACTAGGAATTTTTACTTTTAAACCTCTGCAATGATATGTTCTTACAGGCATTGCTTGGTAATCTTTAGATGAAAAGTCTACTTTTGCTAAAGCAGTAAATGGATAATTTAAACTTTCACTGATATGAGATTGCACAGAACTGATAGTAGCTTGTGCTTGCATTTTGTTGTTTGCTCCGCCTTCTTGACCCGTTGCATCAATTTGTCGTCCATCAAAACGAGTTAAACGAGTAATTTTAACTTTAAAATCTGTAAAAGGGCGGTACTGTTCTAACTGTATAATTTCTTGGAAAGATACAGGAGAAGGGAACTTTCCTCCGTGAACACGATCAGCAATATGAATTGCTGTTTGGTCTGTGCCATTAATAATAGGTATAAACTCAATTTTATATCTAGCACCGGCTTCTCGAGTTTCCCCTTCTTGCCCTGTAGAAGAAAGACTGGAATAGCTAATCTGAATTCTAACCGCATCTACTTCTTCTAGCTGAGCAGCAGTTAAGTTAAACCCTGCAGAAGCACTGCCCTGTAATACCGGGGGACTAGCAGCAATTCCTGTTGTTTGGGAATTCCCATCAATAAATTCTAAAGATTGTGGGCTAAAACTAGCATTTGGAATACTTGTTCCATTTGTACCGTACATGGAGCTTATGGGAGGCTGATTAAGAGTGCCTGCTCTGAATTCTATATTTGCTTTTGCAAACTTGCCCGTGTTAGGGTCTCGAGCATAAACATCATCGTCTCCAAAATCATAGTAAAAAGCGTTTGACAAATCTGCATCATAAGTGCCAGAACCATATTCCCAGTTACCTACTAAATACGGAGTTACTGTGGCTGTTTGCACTTGAATAGTATAATCTATCTCTAATATTACAGTTTGACTTGTTTGCTGTGACCTAAAGTTTTCTAAATTAGCTGTATCTGCATTCATAGGCACAAAACTAGCTGCTGTACCACTTGTACGAGAAACTATATAGCCAGGAATACTTAAATTTAACGCATCAATTTTTAATCGTGCGGCTTCCATCCCTCCATTACGAATCATTTTATCTGTAAAAAAACTTGACAAAGTTGTTAGAGGCACTGATTGACGTCCATTATCATCAGTAGTAACACTACCTACACTTAATATAGTAGTAGTATCCACTGCTCGCACAGAAAGAACTCGCATAGATTGTTCTGGCTGCCCTTGAGGAATAGTAGGGTTAAATGTTATAGTACTGGCGCCATTTGTTAAGGTTACTTGTAATTGATTAATTGCTGCACTAATTCCACTGGACACTTGGGGAAACATACTATCATCATCTAAATATACGCCCGCGCCTCCTCCTACAAGACCTTGTATAGGACCTTCCGAAATAACGTCTGTAACTGATATTCTTTGCTGACGAGAGGCTACTCCACTGACCGCACGGTTCTGTGAAGCAATATTATTAGATTGATCTGCAAAAAATTGTGGTGTGCTTTCAAAAATCATTAGTTATCTCTTTTAATTACCTGTTTCTATCTCAGGAATAAAGGCAGGAATCCCTTGAAGATGCCCTTCCGGAGTGGTTTGTTGAAAGTTAAAATCTGTAAGTCCTTCAAACATAAAATCTGGAAACATTCCACTTACTTGGGTATTTTCATTCATTACTTCAAAACTAACTGGTCTTCCTGGTACGCGCAATTCTCCATATAACAAAGGCACTGGATCTCCTTCTTGTATATTAGTAGCGGCTCCATCAAACAAATAAGATTTTGGCCCTGTTTTATCTGTAGCAGGATCAGGCAGCATTAATTGTTGTATTCCTGAAAGAGCTAAATTAACCGCCATACCTCCCAATACTTGACCATAAGTAAGAGTTCCTCCTTTAACAATAGTAGTAGCAAGATATGCTTGGTGAGGTCCCGGAATTAACATAAATGCAACAATAGCTAAAGCTGCTAGTAGTTTTCCTCCTCCTGACTTTGATCCAGCAGGGACCGGAGTTACAAATAAATCTCCTTCTTCTAAGGCGTCTAACCCCTCTTCTTGAGCAATACTCCTATCTGCGATTTCACAGCGAAAAGATACCCCTTTTTCAGCACACTCAATCATATGCTGCTTTAGGCTAGGGTCATTTGCATGTAGTAGTCTAAACAAGTCACTCAAAGTGGGTACATTTAATAATAGCTTTTCCCCAAACCTATCAGCGAGCTCGCCTTGTAAATACACATTACGATTCATATCTATATATACCTGTTAAATGCTGTATCCAAAAAGGATACAAATTTTCTTTGCAGGAAAGTCTTTTCTCTGCATGATGAAACATTAAATCATTCCCTAAGTAAACTCCACAATGATTACCTACATCAGTTGTAACTGAAAATACTAATAAGTCATTAGGTTGAGGATCTACTACTTTTTTAAACCCCCAAGTTGATATATACTCTTCAGTAAAATAATCTAATTCTTTTTTCCACCAATCATCTTCATACAAGTCCCTATTAGGAAGATTAACCCCTATCGAACTATAATAATCTCTTGCAGCTTCGAAACAGTCACTAACTCCAAATTCATACTCTCTTCCTGATAATGACTTCTTTTGTAATGTAGGCTCTACTATACATAAGTCCATTTCTGGAAAACTAAACACATAATAGGGTATTCCTAATGCATTACAGCAATTTATATCATGTTCTGAAGGAGTAGACTCTCCATCAGGGTGGCTGTGTACAATGCCTACTATATCAAATTTTTGTTTTATTTTAAAGAACTCTCGGGAACATATGATAAATTCTTCTTCGCCTTTTGCTTTATTTTCGCAAGGTATCCACTGAAGCTTTCCTTTTTTCACCCCTAGTATACCACAGCCTTCCCTTGGGTATTCGTTTTCGAAGTGCTCTTCGATGCTGTATAACCAATTACTTAAATTTGTCACTTCCAGGGAACCCTCCAAAAGGCAATACAATATCGTTCTTTTGCTCTATAGATGCTTGAGAGTTAGCTTGATCGGCAATAGCTTTATAACCAAATCTAGCTTTACAGCCTGCTAAAGTTTTAGAGCAAATATCTACTCTTTTCCAAAATAAAGAACCTTCTATAGGAGATTTTCCAGTAGAACTCTTTAACGCCTTCCAAATGTTACCGCCAGACTTTACATAAGCACCTACAGAGTACGCAGTTGATGAGCTGTATGTTGAGTATTGATTTGCTTCTCTCCAGTACTGGGTATTTCGAGCAGGAGTATTTCCACTATTGTTTGCAACTTTACTTTGATACGTAGTATTATTGTAAGTTACAAAAACATTTTGGGCATACGTAGTACTATTACTCCAGCTGCTTGTACTTACATTTGTTACAAGCGGATTATCATAAATATCGAAAAAAGCAGCCTGTGCTCTATCGTTTTGATCAATTATAGAACTATCTGAAGGAAATATACAACCTCCACACCCCTGTTTTTCTCTACCTTGATAAATCCAAGAACAATACTTGCCTACCACAAACCTACCGGGCAACTTTACTCCTTCTAGATCAAAAGGCGCTGCTAGCTCAAAAGTTATAAGAGTATTTGTACGAGTTGATATTCTATCAATAATATACGTTGCTTCTGGAAACTCAAAAGGACTACTAGCGTCATCTCCTCCTACTAAATATTTTGCAAAAGTTCTTCGTCTTCGCAACTTTGTTCCAACTAAGTCTTCAAATGTAAAATCCTCATCATCAAGAGAGCTCCTAAGAAGATTTGTTACATTTGCAATTGTAAGAGTGGGTCTGTTTCCTGGGCCATCTGAAGTACTTTCTACCCCCGACATTTCCATTGGTATGGCAGTATACTCATTTGCTTCAGAATTATTATTCTTATTAGCCTCTCCGTGAGGATGAAATTTAAGCGTGCTTAAGTTTTCTTCTACCCCAGGGTGAAAGAATAAAGTAGGGTTGTTATCCGAAGGGTCTAGAATTAATTCAAATAGCTCTACAAGAGGGCTGGATTGTGATTGTACTAGATCACTTGTTATAATATCATTAGTAGCCATTAGCTTTCATATACTCTTTTAAAAGTTGCCTCAACCATAGAGAAATCGTCATTTACAAAAGTAAGTGCATAATCTTGACAAATTACTTTTATTGTTTTCTCTCCTCCACTCGCATTTGTATCTGGATATGTATAATTAAATGCAGTTACACCTTTTTTATCTTCAAAAAAAGCCATAATATCATCTGCATTGTCGTCTGTTCTGTTATTAAATCGAAGTACAAAAGTTTGATTAATACTGTTAATACCATCCGCTAATCTTTGCTCATAGCCATCGCCAAAAGCTGAGGTAAGTACTCTAGGGCTGTGGTTATGTTTTAACATTCTGTCTGGAATAGCTTGAGTGCTACCATCTAATAAAGTAAATCCGATTGCCATTATGATGCTCCGTATGGACTTAAGATTCCGCCCGCTCTCTTTTGATTCATTAGTTCTTGTTGTACTGCTCCAGCAATAGCTCGTCCAAGATTTTGTCCGCCCTGATCGCCTTCAACTTCAGTAGTTGCACCGCCTTCATTATTTACATTAACACTTACTGAAATATTATTCTGCTGTCCTGCTCCGCCTTTCATCTCTACAGGAATTTGCTTTCCGTTAGGCAGAGGTACCACTGCTTCTGTGCCGTGCAGGATTGCAGGGTAGCCCGCCTCTCGGCCTTTTGCAATACCTCCGGCTGAATAGCCTTCTAATATTGCACCACTTCTTGCTGTAGCACCGAACTTAGCTCCTACAAAGGCACTTGCAATCTGTCCGAGGGCTCCCATGACAATTCCTCCCGCACCTCCACCGCCTAGACTTGCCAGTAATGAACCAATACCAGAAGCAAAAGTTTGACCTACTTGATCCATTGTTATACTTAAGCCTTTAGTTGAATCATTTAAATTTACACTAGTATCATTTAGTTGTTCAGTATGATTTATATAATCTTGAGTTTTCTCAACTTGTTGTTGCTCGGTTCTTTGTTGCTTTGTATTAGTTATAGGACTATCTATCACAACACCGTCTACAGAAGTTCCTGTTCCTGTTCCTGTAGGAACACTTTTTGTTAGATCTTCTACAATTTTTACTTTTAAAGGAATTAATGATTGGTCTAAAGCTATAGGCAGAGGGGTATTCTCTAATTTGGTAAGTAAAGAATTGACTCTATTATTTAATTCGGTTGAAGGAGTTGATGTTGTATCAATTATTTCTCCGTCTTGGGTTTTAATTTTTTCTGCCACAGTAGGATCTTTTATTTCTTGTTTTACTAAACGTACAAATTCTGCTCCTGCCTCTCCCAAAGCTACTTTGTATTTTACCGCGCCGGCTGTTGAGGCTGTTTCAATAGCTTCTCTCATTAACTCGTCCGGAGTTTTCTTTTTTTGTATGTTCAGTATACTACGAATACCTCCCATCATAGATTCTGTAAGTTGGTTTGCTAACTCGTCCGCAACGCTTTCTGCTGCACTTTTTAACATTTTTAAAACAGCGTCTTTGCCGCTTTTTTCTTCTCCTTTGAGCAATGCTGCAATATTACTTTGCATACCCGTTTCTAAGCCTTGCAATCCTGCCTGGCCTAAACGGTTCATTACATCTTCTTGCTCTTGCAGTATATCTCGCTGATTCATAAGCAAGCCCAACTGGCCTGCAAGTAAATCAACTCTTGCTTGATCTTTTTCAAGTATATTCCCATCTCCTACAAGTAAAGAAAGCTCTGCAGTCTTTTCGACAATATCTGCATCCATATCTGATATTGCCTTTTTTGCAGTAGCTCTTTCATTTATAAGTGAAGTGCCGAATCTAGTGGCATTTTGAAATTCAAACTCATTACGTAGTTTATCTAAATCTGCTTGTGTTTCTACTTGATGCAGAAGTCTTAATACTGCTAGTCTTTCTATAAGTGTTTTTGTTGTTTTTGAGTACTCTTTGGTACCCTCAATAAGATTTCCTAACATATCCGTACGTAATGCTGTTGCACGAATTTCATCCTCAGTAACTTCTAGCAAATCAGTAGCTTTAGTTTTATAATTTGTAATACTTGTGGTTAGCTGAGTAAATGCTAAATTCGAGGAGTTAAAACTTTCATTAAAGGCCACTAGATTTTGGTGCTGAAGCTGGAATTCTTCGCCTAGTTCAGTTACTGCATTAGTATAATTTTTTAACTGATTGGTATCAAAGTTTTCTGAGTTTAATAAGCCAATAAAGTTTTTAAGAGGAGCAGTCATCCCTACGCCTAACCCTTCTATATTAAAGACTGCCTCTATTTCTTGTGCTAGTCTTTTTGCGGAAGCTACGCCTTCCTCTGTGTTTAAAAGATTCAATATATCAGAGTTTGCAAATCCTGAAACTATTCCTTTTTCTGCTTTTACAGTCGCTGCTGTTTCTGCAATTTGTACAAATTCAGTTAGCCTTGGTATGACGTTACTCATGAAGTTTGTTAGTGTCTTCATACTCGTCATAGTACCCCCCACAACTTTACTGCCCATGTTTTCGGATACTTTTTCTAAGTGTCCGTTAATTCCGTCAGCTGTTCTTCCAAACTCAGTAGCCATAGTTTTTAATCCTTCTACGGCTTCTGCTGTCATATTAGCTATTTCTTTGATCTGTTCTTCAAGAGGGTTAAACTTTTTATAAATAGACTTTGCAACATCTCCAATTATCAATAAGAAGGTAAATGCACTAAATGCACTATTTATAGCGTTACCGATTTTAGTCATGGCGGCAGTAGTAAACCTAGTTAAAGCGGCCATTGTTGTTCGCCAGATTACTTTTACTTTTTGTGTCTGTACACGAATATGAGCAGTAAGACCTGACCAACCTCTTTTGCTTCTTTGCCAAAAAGTTTCTTTTATTCCTAAAATATCTCGTAAAGACTTTTTGTAAACTAACTTTTGATGTGCAGTAAGTTGGTTATAAACTCCTTTTTCTTGCTCTGCAAAACGTAACAAAGTTGCAGCCTGTCTTTTACTTAATTTTTCTTGGTTACGTAGCCTATCAATGCCACTTCCTTTTTCTGCTTTTACATTTTTTAAAGCGCCCCGAACACTTTCTGTAGGGTTAGATGCTTTTTTTAACTCATCTAAGTCTTCTTTGGCATTCTTTAAAGCATTTGAGGCTTCTCTTGAAGCGTCTTGTGCTGCGTCTACAAAAGAATCAAAGGAAGGCATCATACTTTTTGTAACACTTACAGCAAATAAAGCAATTACAGCAATAAACGCTTTAATATTATTTGCAAGAAAATTAGCAATTCCTTCTACAGGGCCAGATAAGAATGTTGATACAACATTGAATACGTCACTAAAAGCTACCCCTAATTTTTTTACGGCGTTGTCGTTTACTTTAATAGCCTCACTTGTAGCAATGAACTTTTCTTCTAACTGAGTTTGTACTTCGAGAGCAACAGCTTGTTTCTGCTCTAACAACGATAAAGACTTAGCAGTTTTGCCTACTTGAGCTGCAAACTTTTTCTTTGCATCTTCTAGTCGAAGAGTGATACCTAATTCATCTAGTAGTTCTGGTTCTGCTTTTGTTACACCACGAACAAGTCGATCAAAAGAGTCTGCTACGTCTCTTCCTAAAATTTTTGATACGGCGGAGGCGCCTTCAGCTAAGTCAGTAAGCTGTTTGGGAGTAAGTCCAGAAGCTACACCAATAGCAGCAGCTTGAGACGCTTCTTGAAATTCCAGCATTCCCTCTGTTGCGGAGCGAATATCATTTGAAAGTGTTTTAAGAGCAGTACCTGTACTAGAAGCATAGGCTACTTGAGAATCTTGTAAAACTCGTAAATCCCCTACTTTTTTGAAGAACTCAAACGCGGCGCTAACAGCAAATGCGGTTGCGGCTAAAGTTGCATAAACACCAACTAAACCTCCAACACCTTGTGCCATTTTTGAGAAGTTTTTAGTTCCGTTTGCAGAAGCTTGCGCAGCCCCTTTAAGATTACGATCAGCAGTATGAGCACTCTTGCCTACATTATCTAATTGCACGCCGAGCTTGGCCGCATCAACGGATACTTTTTTCATTTGTCCGTTAACAACTACATCTATTAAAACTGTATTTTTCTTTGCCATTAGCCTTTTACATTATGGGTGAAGTTTTTTCCGCCCCTTGCCTTTGATCGCGTTTCTTCGGCTTTTCGTTTTCGTTCTGCTTCTTCTGCTCTACTACTTACTATAATATTTTCATAGAGTTTCATAAAGTATAAAGTAATTCTAGGCTCTTCTACTTCGTACAACTTAAAAAAGTAATCTATACCGTCCCAATATTTTCCCATGTATGTGCCACTCATGCCTTCATAGTGATCTGGCAGTAAGCTGAACATAAAAAATGCCGTCTGTACTTCAGACGGAAAGTCCGAAGTATCCAGCGGCATCTTGGTGGGGTCAGGCTCTTGTCCGAGTTGTTCGCAGACAGCCAGATACTTATCTATAGTAAACTTAGAGGTTGACTCTTTTACTAAACGGGTAAGTAGAGCTTCTATATGCTCTACTTGTTCCCAGTAAAATTTTCAAGGTCACCTACTGTTTCAGTAACCCAAGTGTCAAACACATTAGAGTTTTTCATAAGTAACTCTGCATTATCTGTTGTGTAAGGAAGTTCATCTTCAGGATCATACGCCGAGACATCCACCAATAGAAGCTCTTCTAGGTACGAAAATTTCAGGCCAGACCATGACTTAATTACTGCCTTACAGTATTCTGTTAAAAACTTTTCTTCGTCTAATATTTCTTCAGGTTGACGAGTTTTCTTATCAAATTTTGTGCTTACGCATTTTTTTCGTAGCTTTACTAGTTCTTCTCGTGCCAGATAGCATAGAGAAACTTTCATGCCGGAATAGCCGGGAAAGTCTAGTGATACGGTCTTACTTGGAGTCATTAGACTCGCTAAAGAAATAGGTGAATCGCTCATTTTTTATCCTTGTGAGAGTGTAAATTTATATCTTGTAATTATAGGTTATGAGAGGTGAGATGTCAAGATTTATTTTTAAGAGGTAACGAAAAAAGGGGCCGGAGCCCCTTAAAGAATAATCTTTATTATTATTCTCCGACGTACTTAATAAGTAGTTCGTCAGTTCCATCAATTGTACTAGGCAACGCGTGGAAGTTAGTCTCTATTGAAATAACGTCATCAATTGAGTGAGTAGGTACTTCTAAGTGACATTGTGCCATATTTAGCTCAACACGAGGAGTTGCGGTTGCTCCTCCAATTTTAAATATTAAAGTAAAATCGTTTGTAATCTTAGTTGTATCTTCAATAATATTTTCAAAAAGCTCAGCACTTGAGTCGTCTTCTGCATTTAAGTAACACGTAAAGTTACCTGATACAGAACGAGTTCCCGTTACGTGCCCCAAAGGCTGGTTAACTACTCCTAGAGTCTCTGGAGTTAAGAAGGTAATATTATTTGAAATAGTAATGTTTCCTCCTGTTAAAACTAAATTATACGTTGCAGGATGACCTCCTCCCATAGTAGTCGTAGCTGCTAAGCTAGTTAGCCTATTACGAATAAAATTATCCGTATCTGTAGCTAATGAGCCTTCAGTAATAGTGGCTGTGGGGGCAGTATCTTCTGTAATAAGCTTACCAAAACCAGACCAATTAATAGTAGCAATACCATCAATATCAAAATCAATAGAAGCTTCATTTACAACGCAGCCATCAATCTTATAAGTAGTTTTTGTCCCAGAGCCTGCTCCGCCCATTACAAAAAAGATTTCTACTGATTTTGTGCCGTCTGCTCCTTCTGCTAACGTTGTTTTATTTGAGTTTGCAAAAGTGATATCAAGATCTGATGTATCGGCACTAAATCCAGTAAAAGTATGTGATGCATATGCAGCATTTCCAACCATCATTGCCCAAAGAACTTCTTCTACTGCGTGGTGAGTATTTTGCGTATCGTCTGCGGCACCTGCGCCTGAGCCCGCTGATTTAAATGGGCGCATATAAGTTGAAAAACTCCATTCTGCAGGTGCATAGGAGTCTGTAAACATTTGACGACCTCGACGGCTATTGCCTGCGGTGTCCGCCATTTCATTCAGAGTAATTTCTGATGCATTTGTTGCTTGCGAAAAAGAGAATCCGTCAAGAACAGGCATTTCCCAAACTGCACTGTCTATCTTAACGAATACCTTAGTATCGCGACTAAAATATAATGTATCTGCCATAGTTTATCTCCTATGTATATTGAAAGGACTAAGACGTGAACGTTTGTTCTTGCCAGCCGTTTCTAGTAACGAACCTCTAGAAGAATTTCTCCTACACCCAGTGGTTCCAATACTCCTTCATCAGTATCAATGCTAATAATACTAATTTGATGTGTGTGATGAGTAACTCCTCGTCTATCTTCATACTCTAAACGAGAGTTTGTCTCTATAACTGTTTCTATATCCTCAAGAAGCTCTTCTAAAGCTTCTACTGAATCTTCTGCCTGAACATATACTCGAACTGTTACTGCTAGAAATCTGTCCTTATACCCTCCTGCTTGGTAAAGTCTACTTTCACTTCCTGCATTTAAGTGTATGGAAGGAAATTCATTTACTTCGTCCCAAAATTTTAACCTTGGGTGCACGTTACCGTACATATTAGTATTAAACTCGCCGTTTCCGTCTATTTCTTTTAATTTTTCAACTAATGCATTAGTTATACCAAGTCTTCTAGTTGAGTATGCTCTATTAGTATCTTCTGTCATTATACTCTCCTAGTGTAGAACCTTCCAGTAGCTAATTCAGCTGCTACATCCCTTATAGACTTATCGATAAGTCTACGTGGATCTCTATCTGTAGAAGCCCATGCTCCGCCTGCTCCTACTTCAAAAACTCTATAAGGATTTTCTTGATATGTATATCCTATACTAGGAAACCCTTGTGGAGTTTTTACAATGTCAGTAATTCTTACTGAGGATGCAAAAGTCCCTGTTCTATTTTGAAGTGCAGGATATTTCATGTTTTTAAGTACCTGCCTGTTAAGCTTAGAATCTAAAAGAGTCATTAAAGCTACATAGCTTTGTTGGCCTTTACTAGCAGGGCCAGTAATATGTTTACCAATTCCAGAGTCTCGTAAAACTCGTACTTTCTTTTTAGACTTTGTAGGCTTTGAGCGCTTTGATTTACTGGTCTCTTTTACTTGTTTTCTACGCTTGCCTATTGTCCGCTTGTTTTTTTGTTTTGTGCCTGAAATACTATCTAAAGTTACTTCTGCAATTGCATCATCAAGAGGGGTTGACCCCGGCATAGTAGCTAGCTCTTTTAGTTCTCTTCGTAAAGTTTCAATAGCTGCTTTTTCAATCTCTTTTTGAGTTTGATTATCAATAGTAGACTGCCACGTCAAAACAGGAATATATTTTTTACGTAATCTTCCGGTTTTAGTAAGTAATTGATCATGTTGTACACTAATTCCTAGTGTGTTTTTTGTACGATCGACAACTTCTTGTATTCGTGCATCTCCTCCCGCTTGCTGTAATATTCTGTCAGTTTGCAGGGTTGTAACACTTGAAGCAGCAAGACCTCTGCCGTCTTCTGAGTGCCCCAGCTGAGCTCCTTCAGTATCCCCCATACCGCCTAATTTTGAAAATTCTGTTTCGCTTCCTTTACTAAAGTGACGTTCTACTATTTGCCTTAATATTGCTGTTTTGTTGGCAGTTTTAGTACCTGCTTTTGCAGTGCGTATTGTTTCGTACGAAGATATAATGTAGCATCTTTCAGTAGGTTTTAATACTATACCCTTTTTTGCCTCTACTAGCTCATTGAACCGCCTTGTAGATTTTACGTTTTTTGATTGCGTTTTTAACCAAGTATCCCAATCAGTCCATATTTTTGTCTGCACTGATACGGGCATTGAAGGAAATACGCTGCCCAGCACTCTCATGAAAACCATTTGATCAATCACAAGTAACTGCCCCGACTGTCGAACTATTGATTTTCTAGACTCTCTAGCTCCGCCCCCTTCTGCTGCACGTTTCATCTCGTCCAGCATTTTTTGTGCTAGTCTACCTGTTGCCATTAAAAGTTTTTATATAGGTCCAGAACACGTTTAATGTGATCTGGAAAGCCTCGCCCCTCTCCGGTGCCTTGATTCTCAATAGTAGCGCCAGAAATAGTCCGTCGCTGAGTGTGCTCATCTTTCATATAGTACTTAATTAAATCTACTACTGCAAGTCTCAAATCAGTAGGACATACTGAATATCCTGCTTTATATGTAACTTTTACGGACCCCGCACCACGAGGCCAGTTTTTATAGGTAGATCCCGTTACGTACAGTACACTATCCGTCGTTGCATCAAGATAATAGTCTGTAGTTGGCACGGTGGTGTAACTTTCCGTAACGGAATCTCTTTTTTCTACAGAAACAATAGTATTTACTGGAGACTCTGTAAGCTGTACAATATGAGTGTCCCAGTCCATATTAACTGTCTCTACTTTGTTAGTAGTGTAAAAATCTACAATACTGTTTCCACAATAAGTTTTTACTAATTGACTCACAGAATCAATAAGCTGATTTATACGAAAGTCGTCCTTAGGGTTAGTAAGTCCTTCAATCTGTTTATAATCTGCAAGAGTAATTAAATTTGCCATAATAAATCAATTAGTAAAAACTTGGGGAGGAAACCCTCCCCAGTTTATTTATCTAGCTATTAAGAGCCCGCTTGGACTAGCTTAACAACAGATACGTCAGTAGTACCGTTATTAGCA
>Ga0181390_1000316_pt1 | contig 21557 bp, 32 predicted proteins | sample 13SPOviralmetaG_FD_130085 | JGI IMG/M metagenome (GOLD analysis project Ga0181390, IMG submission 130085) | Marine viral communities from the oligotrophic San Pedro Time Series (SPOT) site, San Pedro Channel, CA, USA - 13 SPOT_SRF_2010-07-21 | ecosystem: Environmental > Aquatic > Marine > Strait...
AACAATTAAATGCTCTGAGCCAAACCTACTGACAATCGCTTTTCTAACCGGAAAGCCCCTTTTGGGCATGTTCTGTAGATTTAAGGTTATACCGCCGCCGCTAGAAAGTCGGCCTGTTGCGGTGATACACTGATTAAAGTTGGGGTGTAGAAGCCCATTCTCTCTAGTGCCACGCTCAATTCCCGCAATAAAAGAGTCCAGATATGTGCTGATGGCATTTAGCCTTGCAACTTTAGTAAGAAATTCTATTGCAAGTGTATTGCCCTTGCGCTCTGCCTGAGAGATCAGGGATTTAATAGTAATCTTATCAGTCTTAAAACCATTGGCAGAAGCATAGCTGGATGCTTTAGGCTCTAGCTGCAAGCCAGCAACTTGACCCGTAGGCTGATACAACGCCCCAGCCCCATCACAGACCTTGCATTTAGTTCTGTTTTTGTACGGATCACCCTGTACTCGGAAAAGCTTACCGTTCTTGCGTTTGTTTTTAACTTTATACTTCTGTATTGATCCAACGCCTTGGCAGTCTGGGCATTGTACTGCTTGCGTTTTCTGCATTTGATTAAAGTTAGATCTGATCGAGTCCTTTATTTCTCTATCAGTCATTTTAGGTGGCATGAGAGATTTACCAGCCGCGTTGACGCCAATGTTAAAGGTTAGGATATGCGCGTCACGATTAATCAGATCCAGACTATAGATTACTTTAGTTCTATCTCTGCCAGAGGATAAATTGATGGGAGTATCACCCATGACTTCCTCTACAATCTCATTGCATCGTGCTTGGGTTTCAATCTGTTCAGCTAAAAACTTTTGCTTCACTTCTTCCAGAGCAAACCGATCAATTTTCACACCATTCATTTCTATTTCACAAAGAAATAAAAGTGTTTCGTTCATCGATTTTAGTACAGGTAAAAGAGAAGAATTTTCATCTTTAGCGAGATCAATTTGTTGCGATAAATATATCTCTCCACAGGTTTTAACGTCCGCAATTCCGTACGCAATTACGTCTGCCAGCGGTATTTTTTCAAAACCAATGCCCTGCTTAAATTGTTCGTCAACAAGATCTGACTTCTTAAAGCTTTTGGTGCGGCGGCGAATAGCAGTTTCTTTTAAAGACATAGGTATCCTTGCACCTTTGGCTAAAAGATATTCAGCTATTAACGTATCATATATCAAAGGCGGCAATTCAAAGCCCATTTCAAGCAGCCAGCCGCAATCAAATTTAGCATTTTGGGCTACTAGTACGTCAGCTTCTGCTAAGTGGTCAGTAAGTCGCTCTATGCCATCAGGAACGCTACACTCCTCATGAAACCAAGTGTCCACATGGACTTCATCAACTGTAGTTTCCCCAAGCCAGCCATACTGAGCCATAATACATTTATTATCAGGATTTTTAGGGCTATTATCTATGCGTCCTTCGATCCACTTCACCGTGACTTCTAAGTCGAGTACAAGTATTTTCAAAAGTCAGGCTCCCCATTCTCATCTAAAATGGGCATCTTGAAAGAAAAATCTCTAACGACTACCGGCTCTGGTTGTTTGGGTATAATTACGCCTAGTTCTCTCAAATATATTTCTATGTGAGGCGGTAGATTATCATACAACATAACGATTAATCTCCCCTTCAAGATTACACTGAACAAGCGTGTGCCTTCCGCTAATCTTGTTTTTCATAATGTTAATATATCTGGTGGGGTCATCAGGGTTGTCGGGGTTATCCGCTTTCCCTATGCCGAAAAGTAAATCCGCTTCTGACTGTTTAGCCACACGACTTCCTTCTAGCATGCTCATAGATAGGCGTGTTCTGCCCTCTGCATCACCCGTTGCCTGACTCATGGCGATGATTGCGGTATTATGTTTTTTGGCTAAAGCGCGTAGCTGAGTATATAAGCTTCTAAGCCGCTGATGGCCTTGATCAAACTTTTCAGTCAGTTCGACTTTATCTGCCATGTCTACGATAACTACACTGAATTCTTCTTTAGCTAGATAGGCGTCAAGGATGTTCATATCCCACCCCTGCGTATCTCTAAATATGATCCGGTCTTTGATGCCAGAGAAGCGAGTTACTGCAGCCGCTGGATCAACCCTGATTTCATCCTCAGTCATGCCAGTGTAAGACTGCAAAGCTCTAAGCTTCACCCTGCGTCCAAATTCTTCGTTACAGATGTAACCGACTTTAGCACCTTGCTGGCAGAAACCTGCAGGGCCGCAAGATATCGACACGGCAAAGGCTGTCTTGCCAACATTAGAATACGCAGCAACAATCATAAACTCACCGCGCCCAATGCCATAAACTTCGCGGCTGAGTGTTTCTATATTGAATTTAAATCGGTTGTCGTTGGCTGTTGTAGCCAGCAATTCATAAATGTCATCTGTGACCGGAAGACCAAAGATATCGTCTGGAAGATAACCCGCCGTGACACGCTCGACTAGAGTGTTAATCTTCCGTAGCGCATCCTTATCTCCTTGGTTCATAAGCAACGCTAGTTGTGCTATATCGTTTGCAACTTCTTGCATCCACAGATTGTTGATAACTGTGGCACTGATCTCTGCATCGATAGGCTCAGAAGTAGCAATTTCTTGCACTTGCTCTTCGACTTGATCAGCTTGGGCGGGAGTCCATACAGGATGGTTCGACTTCCAATATGCAAACAAATCTAAGGAAGTTATATCCTTTTCAAACTTGTCATGCATTTCAACGATAGAAGTATATATTTCTTTTAGAGTTTCATTAAAAAGCTCAGGTCTAAGCTTCGATTTATTTGCCTCATAGAACTCATTATTTAAGCAGTTTTTTAGTAGTGAGTGTTCCAATTTAGTCATTCCTTAGTTGCCTGTAACAATTAGCTACTTGTCAGGGCTAACACACAAGAAGACATAAAAAAAGCCCCAATTTTCATTGAGGCCTTTTTCTTCTAGATTATGGAAAGTTTATTTAGATGGCTTGTTTTGTCTGAACGCCATTTGCTCTAAATCAGGTTTTGCTGATCCTCTACGCTCTTTAATGTTCAAAGCGGTATAGCTTACACATTTATTAGAGTTGGAGAATTCTTCTAGGATCGCGCTTAATTTCTGTTCGATTTTAGCTGCCTCTGTGAAGTTTGCTACTTCAAGATCAGCCAACATAATTGCTCTTAGTTGCATTTTTGATATTCCTTGATTTTAACGTCGGTATTATCAGCTTCGACGGATACTTTTTCTCGCAGAATTACCTGCGCCTATGTTAAATTTATTTTAAGGGTGTTGTGGCGGTGCTAATGCAACTATTGGACTACCCCAGACAGTGTTACCCACCCAATCTGACGAAGATACACTTTTCACTTTACTTATAATACGCAACGATTTTCTGTACGCCGCGCCATATTGTCTTAACAAATAAGAACCTGTCCAGTTATGCTCGACAAGTCTAAAATGGTTAGATGGAAGAATATTAATCTCCATACAACACCCGTTTAACTTGCTCAGTATCCAACACTTTTAAGTCTCTCTTAGTTAAACATACACGAATATTACATCCATGCTTCCTAGCTTGTTGTACTGCCTTAATACTTGCGTCCATGTCAAGCACTAAATACTTATCACTGTATTTTTTAAGTGTCTTTGTGATGTTATAGCTAAGTTTAGTTCCTAGCAAAGCTAAACCTACAAAACCTTTTATCCGTGACACCGAACAAGCAGAAGGCACATCTTCTACCATCACAACTTTGTTACCAACGCCTATAGTAATTCCAGATTCAATTACACCGTAAGTGATCCACTTCGGGCCAAAGCCAGACAGTAATCTGCCTACCGCGCCATTAGCATAATAAAAGATTACTCTGTTTTCTGATGGTGCATATCTAATTTTTATTAATTGATTGTTATATGCTTCCAGACTGTTTACCGACTCCAGATAATCTAAAGAGGGTTGGTGGTTCGTTACAGAAGTTGTAATCGAAGGTAAAGGCTTACCTATAGGTTTGTCAGCTTTAATATTGTTTAATCTATTTTTGACATACTCTATCGTTCTATCACCAGTGTAGATTCCTTTTCCTTCACAACTGGCTCTAAAGCAATTCCACATTACTGTACCATCAATTTTAGAAATAGATAACTTCTTATCCATATAGCAGAATGGACAGGTGATTACTTTTCTATCACCTTCCCGCAAAGGTATTCTTTTGATGATATCTAGTTGTTCAGAGTAAGTCATATATCTATCTTCTTTAGTTGATTATAAGTCATGTCACCTCGCGGCGACATCCGAAGGATACACGCTTTAACAATATTGTAAATGGTACAAACGACAATTAGTTAAATGTGACTAAAAGTATTTTTGATTAACAGTTTATCACACTCATAGTATTTAAGTCATTGTTTTATATGCAAAAACTGGTAATCAATTGGTCGTAGGTTCGATCCCTACCGCCGGAGCCAAAGTCACTGATATTAAACAATTAATCAGGGTCTTGGATGAGTAAAAAAAGGAAGAAATTGACGAAAAAGTAATTCCTTTTTTCTTCCTTTTTTCTATAACCGACTCACTTGTATTTTATGTAGACATCTTTAATCGATAGGTTATCGGCTTCTTTGCGTGCATCTTTTTCAAGTACTGTTTTATAAGCCAGCGCATTGTCAGTTTTAGAACAGTAATATGTTAGTATCACCGTTCTATATCCGCTTCGCATCATACTCTTCCAGAACGCTTGTGGTGGTCAGAGAAGCCCATGAAATAGGATAGAGCCGTGACATCTCATGGCTGACTAAATTGGCTACTGAGCGTGTCTCCTGTTGAGTGTCAGGTGAGCATCTAAGTACTGCCATTCGTGCAAACGCATCTAGTGACCCAGACCACCAAAACTGCGTCATTAAATTAGCCGGTAATACCATTCGCGCTTGTTCTTCACAGACGCCTAATTCTAGCAGATAATTATAGTGAGCTACTGCCTTGTTACATTGTGACAGTGTGGATGCTATCACTTTGTTAGCTGTATCATCTTCAAGTCGGTCACCAGAACCTTGCTTCTTATCTTTGACTGACTGTCTCCACCAATCTGGATAAAATATGTCAGGCTGCGATTTCACATATCTGCGGCTCACTTCGTTAATTCTCAAATATGAATGTTTTACAAGTTGTCGGCTCACAAAAATTGGACAGCTAATTCTAAAAGATGCAAAGCAATGTCCAAATGGACTAAAATGCTTATGCTTGGCTAAATACTTTATAAGCTTTTCGTCTGAATAGTGGAGTATGGGGCGCATATCTCCATCTGTTCCAGTAAAGCCCAGACCTTTGCTATGCTTACTGAATGACACTCTAGCTGCATTTACGCACGAAAGGTCACTGCCCATGCTGTCGAGCAATTCTACAGAGATTTTACTCATTACACTAACCTCTCGTAGATAACATAATCTTTGCCGTGCAAATACTCTTGGCCTACTCGCATTGTGCGAAGGTGATCAAAGGGCAGTTCGTGACCCATGCCCGCAACTCTGCCAACAGTCTGGGATTTGCAGTGAGTAGTTTTAAAAACTTTATATTTGTCGTAATGATCCATTTTTGTAATCGATAGTGTATCAAAATGCATTTGTAGCTTTCTCTTTCAGTAATTGTTGAATTAAAATGTTTTGTTCTGCGATAATATCTTGCAGCTTTTCGGGCGAGTCAGTGCCTTGTTTGTACCGCCGCATTTCCCTGCCCAGCTTCTTAAAGCCGACAGTATCTAGTCCACGTTTCTCCAAGGCGTTGTGAGCGTTAGTTTCCGTCAGTACAGAGTAAACCATGAGGCTGTTTATGTTCTTGTGACCTGAGATAGCCATCAGTTCGTCATGGGTGCAGCCGCACTCAGAGCCGTGTGTTACTCCAGAGCGCCTCAAATCAGCCAGCCTTACGTCAGTATATACATACGATCCATCAGGCCGCTTCTTGCCCTTGTCACGCACTGGCGGGAGCAACTTAGAAGCCTTCCTAATATCAGAGAATACTTTAGTCAGCCGGTCAGCCGTGTAAGGCTTTCGCGTACCTTCCTCGCGTATAATAAAATCATCAGAGTTATGCTTAGAATGCAGCTTTAGCCGCTTCTCTATGCCAACGGTGACAGGAATACGCATTTCAGCGCCTGTCTTCTTCTGAGCAAACTCAGCTACATTATGTACTGTGTCAAAGTCATTCCATTTCAGAAGTCGTACATCAACAGGCCGCTGCATCCATTCATAGCAAATCGTAATGACAGTACCCATACTGACTTTGCCGTTTGCATCACAGTATTCTACCATTTCTTTGACTTGATCAGGCGTCCACATGACCCTGCGTACATGACCTTTTGGAAGCTTTAGATCAGAGAAAGGGTTTGTAGTAGCCAGATTAAGCCGCCTACCCTCTGCCCATGCTGATCGAAGTCGGATGATAGTTACACGCGCATTGTTAGTTGTAACTTTGTCCTCAACGATTTGAAATATCTTCTGCGCGTACTGATAGTCTACATCTTCTACCAGAACGTCAGAGAAAGGCTTGCCATCTCCTAGATCCCACTGCAGCAAGCGGTCTATGATTTGTCGATAATTTCGCTTCGTATTAGCCGCATTATCTTTGAAGGCCATAGACCTTTTCCATGCGGAAATAAGTGCATGTACTGTGTTTTGGGGGGCGTAAACTGATGTGTCTGTACCTGCGCCCGTATGTTTCTCCCATTGCTTGTGCCACTGGCGCACTAAGTATTGAGCTTCCGATTTGGACTCTAAGGTGGTGCGCTTAATGTTGGGAAATACTTTTAGCATGGCTGCGCTAGGTCTAACAAAGTAGACCCAGCCGTTTTTACGCTGGACAGGTTCTATATATCCAGCGGTCTTCATCGTGTAGCGCCCAAAGTAACGTGAGGTTCAGTCAGGCGCTGAAGATGCTTGTTTAAGTGTTTAAGCTTGGCGTTCTCTTCCATGAGCGCACCAATCCGAAACCTAGCCTGATAAACATCTTGGCTGGTGAATTCGTTACCCGCCTCTGCCAAGTCTTCTGCTAATTGCTCCAAGTAGTTTCTGAATTCGGCGTCCGTCATATCATTAAAAATTTGCGTACTCATTGAGACATCTCCTTCTGTAGCCGCAGACCCTTGATCAGCATCTCTTCGGCATCTTTCTTCTGACCCCTTTGCAGACGCTCTAAAGCCCATGACACCCAGCTAGTTGCGTGAGGCGATAATTGGTCAGGCTTTGGCTCTGGCTTGTGACCTAGAGCCTCGAATGAACCCACTGCGTTATCGTTTAAGAAGGAAAGCAGATTGGGTTTATCGACGGGCACCTCGACTAAGCGCATGTCATCCTTGAACCGCTTGCGAGCATCAGCTTGAGTGCCTGACCAGTGGCCTTGATTGTTTGTGTACAACTTCATGCCGCCACCTCTTCCATGCAGACGTCATCTGCCCAGACTGTGAAGGTTGCTGGATTGCCTGTGGCGCTCTCAAAGCTTCCAACCTCTACACTTACAGACCCATCAGCAATCAACTCATCATCAAAGTTGTCTCCGCACATAATCAAATTCGCTTCGGCATATGTTAGCTGGTGGCTGGTGTTAGCTAACTCATTCCACTGATCGACAAGATGCTGTGCTTGACTATGTGTGATTGAAATGTGGATGCTCATGCCGCCACCTCTGATCCAAGGGCTTGTATTTGCTTCCACCAGTAATCTTGGGCTTCAATACTATTGGATAAACACATGCGGCGGTGGAGATAGTTAAACCGTTCTTCAGCTTGCTTGTATGTACGGTCAGTAAGTTTAATAGTAGTTTTCATGTTAGTCACTTTCTCAGTTGGCTGTTATACACAACGTACAACAGTTCAGTGACTAGTGTTTATTCTAACAATTATCAGTATGTCAATCAGAAATATATTTAGACATAAAAAAAGACACTAAAAAGTGTCTAATTTTACCTGCGCGTCAATGTTATATACTGTACTAAGTGTTTGATATTTCCGCTATGATATTCATACCGTATTCATGGGTTGAATCATCCGTTGGCACACAAATAGTTGCACCTAACTCTTTATTAAATATCAAAGAATGTGTGATTCTAGTCTGCTCGACTTTGATAGTTGCATTCTTAATATCTTCGCTTAGTTCGTAGGCGTCGAGGGTAGTAAGTTTGTACATATTTTAGCCTAACTTTTTATATTTTAAATTTGAGACTTGCGCGTGAACTCCTAGTAGCCCTCATATGGGCTTTAACGACAATTTGTACTGCGTAAAGTAGTATCATTTTGCTGTCAATAAAAATCCAGATTTTAATCGAAAAACTTTTTTAAATAATAATTTGACAAATCATAACAATTAATTGACTGTCGAGCTAATAGGCGTGACTTCCTATTTGTTAAAACTCTAATCAACTAAGAACGGATCAAAAAAATGACAGTAAAGCAATACAAGCTTGCCACGGCGCAAGCCATGAAAACTATGAGAGAACACTGCGACAGCGACAATTTTATTAAAGAGTGTAGAGCCGCCGCGCACGCTAAAATAAAAGCCGCGACTTGCAAAAAAGGCTTTTTGAACTGGTCTAAGCTTCCGGCTTTAATCGGGCAAAACACAAAAATTAAAAAAGATGTAACAAGCTTAAACACGGATCTAGAAATTTGGGGCTTATCGCTCGCGCCGCATTGGGTGAGCGGCTTCAATACTTGCAACGGCTTATCAATGGGCTGCGCGAAGAATTGTCTGATGTTTACGGGCATGGGGCAAAAATTTATGATTGCCAGCGATGGTAAGCATAAAGTCGCAATAGCTCGCATTATTAGATCAATTCTATGGTTTAAATATCGTGATCAATTCAAGGCGCGGCTTTTGTTGGAAATAGAACGAAAAGCCGCCAGCCTACAAAATAAGAATATAGCAATGGCATTTAGGCCAAACGTGTTTAGTGAAGTAAAATTTGAAAAGACTTTCCCCGAATTGTTTGAGCTTTGTAATGATCTAAATGTTAAATGTTACGATTATGTAAAGGACATAAAACGGATAAAAGAAAACCCGTTTCCGTCATATCACATGACTTTTAGTCTATCTGAAAACAATGCGCTTTTTATTCCAACCGCTTTAAAGCACGGCGCTAATATTGCCATTGTCACGGATTTACCCACAAATAAAAACCGCGACAAAACATATAAACATTTACCGCCCAAAAGCTTATCTGTTGCTGGGGTTACTTTGCCAACTGTAGACGGTGACCAGCATGACGCCCGTTTTTTAGATAAAGCAAAAGCCGCGTTTATAGTTTTGCGCGGAAAAGGCCAAACAATAAAAAGCGATTTAACCGGCTTCAAACATCAAATTTCTGAGGCGGCTTGAATTGTCCTATCTTTATCAAGCCATCGGCTTTGTTTGCGTGTGGATCTATTTGCTGGATCTATTCGCGTAAATAAAACATTTACAAAGTGTTTTTTAAATGTTACGAACCCCAACGACCTAAATTTTAACCAACTAAGAAAGTGACTGAAAAATGTTAGATTTTAATTTGACTGCAGAACAAAACGCCGCGCAAATCGTAAACGACTTTGCACCCGCGTCATTATCCACAAGCGCCGCGCCGACTGTGAGTAGTCGTTACGCTTTTATCAATAGCGCAAAGGCAATTGATATTTTAGCCGACTATGGATTCCATGCGACTGCAGCGCAGCAGCAGAAAAGCCGTGACAAATCAAAAGCGCCCTACGCCGCTCACATGCTTAGATTTCAAAACGAAGCGTTTTCTACTGGTGAAGGTATTCCAGAACTGTTGCTATTAAACAGTCATAACAAAAGAACGTCACTTGGTTTAGGCCAAGGCTTTTTTCGTTATGCTTGCTCTAACAATGTAGTGTTGGCGACTTCTGGCATATTCCAACGGCTGCGCCATAATGCAGCAACCGAGAGCGCTTTTGAAAAGTTAGTCGCTGAAAAGGCTGCGGGTTTACCTGAGACAATGGCGCGGATTGAAACAATGCAAGGCGCGGAAATAAGTAACGTTAGCGCGTTTTCTATGGCGGCGGAAATGTGCGAAGCAAGGGGGTGGCTAGCGTCCTATAAACAGCCCGCTTTAAATCTAAAAGCCGCCAGCTATTACAACGAAAACACTATTAGCGATTTGCTGACGGTACGGCGTTCAGAAGACAAAAGCCGCACAGTTTGGAATATATTCAACCGCGTTCAAGAATGTTTCTGCAGCGCTAATAACGGCTTTGCGCCGGTTCGCATTGTCTCGACTTCTAAAAAATATCCAGAGGGGCGCGAGCGTAAAGCACGTTCAGTCAGATCAATTGCGGGCAACACTGCATTAAATGCAAAATTGTTTTCTATTGGCGAAACCTACGCAAAAGAGGCGGCTTAAATGTCTCTGGATCTAGCAAAGAATAAAGCGGTTAAAGGCGAAACCGTGCGAGCAAAACGCCGCATAAAATCGCTGGCGAAAAAAGAGGCTGCGCTTGTGCGCGGCTTCAAAGAATTAAAACAATTACAGGACAATAAAAAAATGAAATATTTAACGCTCGACCGGATGATAAAAATTGAAGCCGCCACGCATGACCAGAAAACGCCGCATGATTTGTTAGCTTTTGCCAATGCCAAGCGCTGGTCAAAAAGCAAAAACGACTTTGAGCGGTATGGTGATTTAACATTGCCAAATTTAATCCGCGCAATGCGTAAAGAAATGGAGGCATGATATGAGAAGTGTAAGACGTTCAGAGGAAAGCCTAACAAGCCGCATAAATGGCTTGGGTAATGCAACTATGTCGGGGCGCGGGCATGGGCGCATACAAAGCAAGCAATTGGCTGGCTTGGATGACTTGCCGCCAGAAAGCTTAAACCGCGCCCAGCGCCGCGCAAAAGCGGCTGATAAGAAGCGGCGCAAAGAATAGCTGTCTTCGATCACAAACAATTAAATTAGCCGCCTTAAACGGGCGGCTTTTTTTATGACAATTTACTATTGTTTTTTGTAACACTTTTATTTAACAATGCAGGGGCAGGCCGAAGGCTTGCTTATCAATAATTAAGAAGGTGACTGAAATGACAATTGAAACGCTTACAAGCCCGCTTTTTATGGCCGCATTTTTTGCTGTGGCTGTTTTCATATCTTGGGCAATTGCTGCGGTAATTACTGCCCTACAAGATAGAGCAGATCGCAAAAAACTTGATGCAATTGTTGCAAAGTATGCAGCAAGACGCGCAGCGGATGACGCCTATCACGCCGAATTTATGGCAGAAATAAACCGCAAATGTTTTTTGTAATACTTTTATTTAACAATGTAGGGGCGGGCCGAAGGCTTGCTCCTCAACAATTAAGAAGGTGACTAAAATGACTGAACTAGTAACAAATAAATACGGTGAAACATTTAAGAAGGTAGCTTTAAAAAGCTTAAAGAAAGGCGACGAATTCAAGCGCAAGCCTGATGCGCTAAAAAGCTTTTATAAATGGCATTACAACCGCAAATCGGCTTGCTACAAGCAAGCGACTTTCTGCTGCATTCCTGATGATGATGTTTATGGTGGCGGTATGGAAATAAACGCTAAAGCTTTTGTTTATGTCGATAGTGCTGGACCAGCTAATTATAAGGGGTTGCTCTGATGAATTATCGAATGGTTACGGTAGTAACGCAAAAGAAACAAAAGCTAGGCTTGTCGGGGATGGTAACTTTACGCAATAACTTTGCGCTGGAAACAGATAAGGCGCATAGATTTGTGCAAGCAATAATCGCATTGCCAACAATTGTTGATATTGAAATAAGCGAGGGCTTTACGATTACGGACAATGTTGATCGAGCAATAGCCGCCGTTACTCGCAATGGGGTGCTATGATGCAGAAATATTTTGAATTCACATGGCTCGAAATAAATGGCGACTTTTTTGAGCAAATTGTAATTGCAAACAATAGTGATAAAGCCGAAGAAATTTGGCGCACGACTTGGCCTGATCATTTAGGCGCAAGCTATAAGCCGCCCGCTATTCTGGAAGTTACGGAAGCTTGTTACCTATCTGGAAAAGCTTTCTTTAAATCTGGCGGTATTTCTCCGCTCATGCATCATTGCACGACTTGCGGCGCGGCTGATAAAAAAGACAATTTGTTATTAGATTGCGAAAAGCTTTATTGCAGCGACTGCATAGGCGAGCAACGTTATAACGACTGGCCTTGCCAATAGATCCAGCCAACAGAAAGCAATTAAGCCGCCTTAAATGGCGGTTTTTTTGTGCCTGACGTTTAGCTAATAATTTAAAGTCGGGTGATTAGGCACCAGCTAAACGTGAGAACGGCTTGAGGGCTATCAGACTTCGAGCTATCAGACTTCGAGCTATCGACCATCGAGCTATCGACCATCGAGCTATCGACCATCGAGCTATCGACCATCGAGCATGCACAAAGCCGCCGCCCGCACTGCCATTTCAAAACTATCAAACTAATTTTTTAAAACTTCCGAAACATTGCAGAATAAAAGAAAGCTTTTTTCCTTTTATTTATTTTCGCTGCATAAAATCTCTATATTTTTAAGGGCTGTTTTATTCTTTGACTGATATCAAAGCGTTAACAGTTTTGTTTATTATTATTTTTTATCTAATGCTTTCAAAGACTTATGATGACGCAAGAAAAAATCAAAAGGCCACCGACTGCCACCCCCACCCCTACCGGTATCGTATACAGCCCTGACATATTTTTGAGAAAATAGAACCGTAAACCGCCTACTCTAAGTCTGCAGCCTTTTAAATATGTAAACGTACTAGATTTAGTAGTTACGCTTGACAACTTACTAATTGTTACATATACTGATAACTATTATATTTATTTATTTATTTTTTTAAGGCTTATTAATGAATTCACCATTGGATAATGGTCAGTCGATTCTTTTAGATTTTGGTTTTATTCTTACCCATGAGTTGTCTATAGATGAGCATGGCGTATTAAACATCACTGCTTCTGTCCACGATGAACTGACAGAACACTTGCAGAAAACAATTAAAGCCCCTTTCTACCAGCTAACTGACTATCTAGTTAATCTTCCTGATAATGAACAAGATTATAATCAGCTTTATGCAATAGCCAATGAGCTAGTCCGTGAGTCAGAGCGTATCCGCGAAGTAGCTGACCGCATAGAGACAAGCACTGCTAATGTAGCTGACCTATTTAACACTTCGTATGTTCCCCCAACCTGATTTATTTGGGTGGCATAAAGACGAAGAGAAGTCCGTTGCTACTAAGACCACCCACAAACAGTGTGGCACTTGCGAAGTCACTAAAGAGATAACAGATTTCCCTGTTTTTGCAGCAAAAGTTTCTATGACTTGTACAGAAGATGGTACTCGTAGATCTCAATGCAGAGAATGTTACAATAGAGGTAAAGCTATTTGCAGTAGATGGGAGAAGGATAATCCTCTTCCTAAAGACTTCAGATGCCCGATATGCAATTCAGCAGCGGAAGACTTCACCTCTACTGGTAGATATCTAAAGCAGCGGCCCTTTGCAGTAGACCATGACCATAAAGCTAACAAAGTTAGAGGCTGGGTATGCTGTTCATGCAATAGCGCAATGGGTTATATAAAGGATGACATTGAGGCGGCTACTAGGATGATAGATTTCCTTAAAAGATCTAAGGATGCATAGCGGCTATACCTAATCGCTAACTACTCCTAAAACCTATCCTTTGGTATAATGTAACTACATATTAAGGAGTTATATTATGTTTAAGAAATTACTAAGTAAGCTACAAGAAAATCAGATGCGTAGAACCGCCTACTGGCAGTTACAGAACCTTACTAACAAAGAACTTAATGACATCGGATTATGTCGAGGCGATATTCGACGTATAGCCTATAAAGATCCTATTAAGTAGGATCGGCGGTAGACTGCTTTAAGTCATCTACTTAGAGACAACTATCCATACTAGGGTGACTTAGAGTTAGTTTATATATTAAACCCCTCAACCGACAATTCATTATACCAATTAAATGCTATTTCGTCAATATTAATGTTTATTTTAACAATTAATTAAATGATTGCCTTACCATCAGATAAGTGGTACAATGTATGGATTAGGCATTCTAACTGGAGTGCTTATGAAAAGTTTAAACCTCTATTACATCAGAGCCGCAATTGAAGCGAAGACAGGCCAACGGCTAGACTTTCCCACAATCCGAAAGCTCTTAGTAGAAGAAAAACTAATCACCCAGAAAGAACTCAACGCTAATCCAATGGCACATGAGTTTAAAGGTTACGGCGCATACTTCTTCTCAGAGGAGAATGCTGTTGATATCCCCTCAAACCCCCAACGCTTTTTACCAGAACCCATTTTAGAGGAAGACTTTGATGAATAAAAAATATGACAACTGTGGTGCTTCTGTGAAGCCTAATGGCGCTGCCGCAAATATGTATGGCGGTGGAATGGCGATGAAGAAGAAGCCAGCTTACAACATGGGCGGCATGGCTGCGAAGCCGAAGAAGAAGGCAGGTATGGCCTCTGGGAATATGGGCATCAAGAACAAGTAGCTGCTTTGGAGCTAGTGGGGGGATCGTACTACTATGTTAGCGGAAATCGCTGCAGCCAACGCAGCTTTCGGAATTTTGCGCCAAGCTGTAAGCAATTCGCAAGATTTGGCAAATTTTGGAAAGGCGATTTCAGCCGTAGTTGTAGGCGAGGAAGCTCTAAAGAAGAAGTCGGAGAGGGAGAGCAAGAGCATCTGGAGCAAGATTGCTGGTAAAGATGCTCAAGACATGGACTCATTCATGGAGCTTGAGAAGCTGCGTGAGAATAAAAAACAGTTAGAGTCCATGATGCGCTTATACGGAAGACCCGGATTGCATGCAGATTGGGTTAAATTCTGTGCAGAAGCTCGCAAGTCTAAGCGTATGGCTGAGATGGAGCGCAAGGAAGCTATAGCCCGAATTAAAGAGATCACTGCTTACATTGTTGGAGGTGTAGTCTTAATAGGCGGCATTGCTGGCCTCATCTACATGGCAATAGCTTTTAGAGATTTTAATGTCGGGTGAATCCCTCATAAGCCATTTCCCCTTACCGTCGATGCCCTTTGAGACGCATGTAAATGTAATCTTTGAAAGTGGACGCGGTGAGCAGGTTGAGAAGAAGGCACAGGCTGGAGAAGCTGGCTCAGTAGAGCCGATAGACGAACATACTCCTGTCGAGAACCTAAAGCTGGTTGATCAGAGATACGCTTATAATCCTGACCCTAGTAAGCTTCGGACCCCTGACGGACAAATTGTAGATTTTGTGGTGGCGTAAATGACAAAGAAAAAAGTACCTGCAAGCCGAAAGTATGCCAACGGCACAACTTACAAGGACAGCAAGGGTAAGACCCACAAGCGTACATCTGCAAAGGGTACGAAGCGTGGAGATGCCTATTGCGCTAGGTCTAGCGGTCAGAAGCAGACTGAGAAGGTAAAAGTACGGCGCAAGGCTTGGGGATGTCGTGGCAAGAAAAGCGTCCGTAGTTAAAAAGAACGGCTCCTACATAGTCTACGGCGAGGATGGCTACATCCTAATAGTAACTGTGTCTAGGACTGCAGTTAAACAGATAATTCAAGAGTATGAGGGAAGTCTAAATGTCTCTTTATAAGAACATGAATAAACGCAAGAAGGCAGGTACTAGCCGTTCCAAAAAGGAAAGCACAGTATCTCCGAAAGCCTACGCCAACATGAAGGCGGGCTTCCCCAAGAAAAAAGCCAAGAAGAAATGATCTTCGGCCTACTCCTAGCCTGTAGCAGTGCTGTAGATGCCAGAAGCTGTCAGGCAGTTCCTTACGACAAAAAGTACTTCTCTTCGATGCAAGAATGTCAGGGGGAGATGAAAGCAGCAGCCATCTACACCGCGAATGCATTCAATTTAGTGACCCGCCCATACTGCTTTAAAATTAAAACTAACGTCTAAGGAATGACTAATGAGTGATGAACGTCTGTCTCGCGTAGAGAATAAAATTGATAAACTATCTGAGGCAATCGTTGAAATGGCTAGAATGGAAGAGCGTGTAGTATCAGCCTTCAAGCGCATGGATAACATCATTGAATATCAGAGCAAGATGGATAACCGCTTAGATGACATGGAGAAGCAATCTCTAGTCAGAGGCCAGAAGATAGCCTTTGCTGAGAGGTTCTTCTGGATGATTGCTACAGGCGCAGTGGGCTTGGCCTTCGTATTTTTGAGGTAGTTATGGAAGATAAAGTATTAACTGAGAAGCAAGCTCTATTCCTTGAATTGCTTATGACGCCCGAAGTTAGGGGAAACATTCGCAAGGCTATGAATGAGGCTGGATATGCGGAGACTACAAGTATCTCTGCAGTAGTCGGCCCCTTGCAGAAGGAGATTAATGAGAAGGCATCTCTCATGCTGGCTATGAATGCGCCTAAAGCAGCATGGGGCATGGTGGACGTACTGGATAATCCAGAGGCTATGGGAGCCAGAAACTCTATAGCTGCAGCCTCTCAGATCTTAGATCGAACCGGTCTGATCAAGAAAGAACAAATTGAAGTCAACAATACAGGCGGTGCGATGTTTATATTGCCACCGAAGTCTGAAGATTGAGCAAGTGGCCTAACCGCACAAGACCTAATAAGACAGCTAAGATACCTTACGCATACAAGGAATCTGAAGATGATCCCTTAGTTCTAGTACCGGACCAGTGGAAGGTAGACTTCGTAGAGAAGGCTATGGATCATCTGGAAGAGGGTAATAGCTCTAGAAAGGTAACTGCTTGGCTAGTTAGTAAGACAGGAGATACACTTTCGCATCAGGGTCTTAATCTAATCTGGAAACGGTTTAGAGGCAAAGGTACGGAGAACCCATCTAAACGTCTTAAAGAGATGGATAAGACTAGGCGAAAGAACAAGCCGAAGACTTTAGAAGAAAAGAAAATAGCCGCAGCCAAACGTAAGCAGACAGATGCTAAACGTAGGCTGACTATGGCTAAGAAAAGTTTAAAAGAATTATCCCCTAAAGAGCAATTGGCTACTAGTGGGCTTGATTTTGATGTGGTAGAACAACAGAAGCAGCAACAAGATGTTATCTTTGCTCCGAATAAAGGTCCACAAACTGAGTTTCTCGCAGCAAGTGAGAGAGAAGTATTATACGGCGGCGCAGCGGGCGGCGGCAAGTCATTCGGTTTACTTGCAGACCCCATGCGTTATTTTAACAATCCTAATTTTAATGGTCTTATCCTTCGACGCAGTACAGATGAACTTCGTGAACTAATATGGAAATCACAAGAATTATATCCCAGAGCATTTAAAGGTGCGAAGTGGGCTGAGAAGAAATCACAGTGGTCTTTTCCTAGTGGCGCTAAACTATGGCTCACCTACTTAGACAGAGATCAAGATGTATTACGTTATCAGGGTCAGTCCTTCAGCTACATAGCCGTAGATGAGCTAACCCAATACCCAAGCAGCTTTTGCTGGGATTATCTGAGGTCACGACTTCGTACAACAGATCCTACTCTGCCGATCTTTATGAGAGCTACTACCAATCCGGGTGGTATAGGAATGGGATGGGTAAAGAGAACCTTTATCGACCCTGCACCAGCTAACACAAAGTTTGTAGCCAAGGATCAGGAAAGTGGGAAAGACTTAGTTTATCCCGAAGGACACGACAAGGCTGGAGAGCCGTTATTCTACAGGCGTTTCATACCAGCAAGATTATCCGACAACCCTTATCTAATGGAAGGCGGTCAGTATGAAGCCAACCTACTATCTCTCCCCGAAATGCAAAGAAGGCAGCTTCTTGACGGAGATTGGAGCGTTACTGACGGCGCTGCGTTCTCTGAGTGGCGACATAAAGACCATGTTATTGAGCCGTATGATATACCGACTGATTGGATGCGATTTAGGTCATGCGACTATGGCTACTCTAGCTTTAGCTCAGTTCACTGGTTTGCTGTTGACCCAAATTACGACACCTTAGTTTGCTATAGAGAATTATACGTCACTAAACATACAGGCCGTGACCTAGCCAAAGCCGTATTAGAGGCAGAGGGCGCAGAGAGAATACAGTATGGCGTGCTGGATAGCTCATGCTGGCACAATAGAGGTCAGCTTGGACCTTCGATTGCAGAGGAAATGATTTCTCAGGGCTGCAGATGGCGACCTAGCGACAGAACTAACGGCGCAAGGATAGCTGGCAAGAACCGACTACATGAGTTGCTTAAAGTAAATGAGGACACAGGGCTGGCCGGCATACAATTTTTCAACACCTGTCGGCAAGTTATAGCAGATTTCCCCCTTATACCGTCAGATCCTAAAGGCGGTGACGATATAGACCCCCGAACCTCACAACAACGGCACACATACGACAGCATTAGGTATGCAGCTATGTCCAGACCGAAGGCATTTAGCCCCTTCGACATGGGAATGGGCGTACCACAACAAGTCTGGCGACCTGCAGACGCAATATTTGGATATTAATAATGGCTTTAATGGATAAACCTCTACCAGATGACGTTACGGACACCGACATTGCGGTTCCCTTGGAAGAAACTGGTGACGTAGAAGTAGAAAATACGGAATATTCGGGTACAGTAGAGTTTATTAAGTCGCAGTTTAATCGTTCTGAGGAAGCTAGGCGCGTAGATGAAGAGCGATGGCTGGATGCTTACCGCAATTATAGAGGTATATACTCTAGCGAAGTACAATTCACTGAAACTGAGAAGTCTAAAGCCTTTATAAAGGTAACTAAGACTAAAGTTTTGGCTGCATATGCTCAAGTTGTGGACGTATTATTTGCAGGATCGAAGTTTCCCATTGGAATTGAGGCCCGACAGTTCCCTTCTAACGTAGCAGACTCCATATCCTACAATCCAAATGAATTAACCAGCGATAAAGTCGAGGAAACTGTAGGCGTAGAATACAAGATCTCTAATAATATAGCCCGTCCTAATCTAGCTAAAGACTTGGGCATGTATGAGGAGACTTTGGAGCCTGTAAAAGACGAATTAGAGCTTGGTGCAGGTACTATGCAGGGGGCTGTTACTTATGAACCCGCTAAAAGAGCCGCCCAGAAGATGGAAAAGCTCATGCACGACCAGCTAGAAGAGACAGAGGCTCCAAAACACCTTAGATCCCTAGCTTTTGAGACTTGCCTCTTCGGAACTGGCGTTATGAAGGGTCCATTTGCTCAGTCTAAGGAATATCCACGCTGGACAGAGGATGGAGACTACGATCCGCTGTTTGAAACCATCCCAAAGATGGAATATGTGTCTATTTGGGATTTTTATCCTGACCCTGACGCCAGAAATATGTCTGAAGCTGAATATACGGTACAGCGCCACCGTATGAACCGTACTCAGCTACGAAATCTGAAGAAAAGACCACATTTCCGCGAAGAGAGTATAGAATTAGCCTTAGATTATGGACCAGACTACTCCAGAAGCTATTGGGAAGACGCTCTAGAGGATGACGGTACTTCTACAGGCATCGAAAGGTTTGAGGTATTAGAATATTGGGGTGTTTTAGACGCTGAATTAGCAGAAGAAGCCGATATTAAGATCCCTAAAGATTTACGCAAACAGGACGAATTACAGGTCAATATCTGGGTTTGTAACGGACAAATCCTTCGATTAGTGCTAAATCCGTTCACTCCACGGCGTATTCCCTATCTCTCAGTACCATACGAATTAAATCCATACAGTTTCTTTGGAATCGGCGTAGCTGAGAATATGACGGACACCCAGCTTCTTATGAATGGGGCGATGAGGATGATGGTGGATAACGCCGCTTTGTCTGGTAACCTATTGATAGAAGTGGATGAAACCAATTTAGTTCCGGGCCAAGATATGAGTATTTATCCGGGCAAAGTGTTTAGGCGACAAGCGGGCGCACCGGGTTCTAGCATCTATGGAACCAAGTTCCCCAACGTCAGCCAAGAGCTTCTAATGATGTTTGACAAGAGCCGACAGCTTGCGGATGAGGCCACAGGCATACCTAGCTACTCTCACGGCTCTGGGGCAGTTGGCGGTGTAGGACGTACAGCGTCTGGCATGTCTATGCTGATGGGCGCGGCTGCACAGAACATCAAGGCAGTAGTGCGTAACGTAGATGACTACCTACTCAGCCCACTAGGAAAGAGCCTGTTCGCCTTTAACATGCAATTTAATTTTGATGCAGAGTTTATTGGTGACCTCGACGTCAAAGCCAGAGGCACAGAGAGCCTGATGCGAAACGAAGTCCGAAGCCAGCGGCTGCTACAGTTTATGCAGATGACCCAGAATGAACAGATGGCTCCGTTTGTGAAGTACGACTACATCTTACGCGAGTTAGCTTCCAGCATGGATTTGGATGAAGACAAGATCCTTAATGATCCGCGTGAAGCAGCTATCCAACAGAAGATGATGGCTGACATCAAGGCACTCATGCCAGAGCAACCTGCACCGCCCCCACAGGCGGCTCCAGAGGGCCAAGGCATTCCACAAGGCGCACCAGTACCACAAGCACCTGAACCTGACGCACAGGGCTTCACAGGTGGCGGCGGTGGAGACAACGGCGGTAATGCACCTCAACCAGAACAACAGGCTGGGCCACCCCCTCAACAGATTCAGTAAAAAGAAAGTTACCCAGCAATAATGGATAATGAATTTTTTATAAATCTACTGCCCCTCGTAAATGACAAGCTACAACTTCAAAGCGTACAAGACTACGCCAAGGGCAGAATAGATATCCTATTACAGCAACTCTCTACTGAGAGAGACATGAACAATGTTGTTAGAATCCAAGGGGCTATAGCAGAGCTTAGACGCTTTAGTACTCTGAGAGAAGAAGTCATCAAGGGGTCAGGTAAGTGAGCCTACTTCAAAGCGTATTCAGTCTTATTAAAGAGCCTACTAGTGACAGGAATAGGTCAGAAGAGCTTATAGGTGATCGCCGTAGTATGGGCTATCATCTTGCTGATAATATTTTTGGCTTTGATGATGATTATGAGACTAAAGGCGAGAAGGCTGGAACTGCAGTTAAAGAGGCAATTACCCAAGCCGTAACTGATCCAATTGGTACAGGTAAAGCTATAGCCACTGGAATGTATGATGCCATCGATAAAGGCATGGATGGGCCAGTAGCTTTTTATGAGGGGCCAGACTATCAGGTAGATTTTTTAGGTAATCCGGTAGGTACAGAAGAAGAAGTAGCCGAAGTCAATCAGGCGTTAGCTCAAGCAGAGCAAGACTACCTAATGAATAACCTTGATATTACGGCTGGCGTAGGTGCTGGCGGTATGTCGGCAAGTAAAGCTTTGGTAGATGTAGATCCTGATGCTGCGTATTCTGGATTATTTTTAAATACTAGAGCCGCCCGTACATCTGACCCTGATTTTCAAAAAGCATATAAATTAGATGCACAAGGTGAAGACCGTGACAAAATCTGGGAACAAACTGGATGGGGGAAGCTTTTTGGCGAGTGGGTCAAGGAAACTGATGACAGTTTAACCTATACAAAGAAGATGGCTGATACTGGAGTGGCAGCTAAAAATCTTGGCGTACCAGAAGCTCCAACCAAAAAACCAGAAGGATCTTCTGTAGTAACAAGCGCGGTTAGTGCAAAAAAACGTAAGGAAGCTGAAAAAGAAGTTAAACAGGTACAGCTTAGATA
>Ga0181390_1000325_pt1 | contig 21418 bp, 26 predicted proteins | sample 13SPOviralmetaG_FD_130085 | JGI IMG/M metagenome (GOLD analysis project Ga0181390, IMG submission 130085) | Marine viral communities from the oligotrophic San Pedro Time Series (SPOT) site, San Pedro Channel, CA, USA - 13 SPOT_SRF_2010-07-21 | ecosystem: Environmental > Aquatic > Marine > Strait...
AAACGTTATTTAGATACAGAACTATCTAAAGAGCAACAAAGATCTGATTGGAGCGGTGATTTATCCGATGAACAGTTGGATTACGCTGCTAATGATGTCGTCGCTTTGATGCAGTTAGACGAAATACTTGATCACAGAATAGGTAGAGACAGACTTAGAGGTGCTTATCGTTTGGAATGCGATGCGCTTCCTGCTATGGCTCAGATGTGGCGCACTGGTTTACCCTGGAACGCCGCTAATCTGCAGCAACGCAAGGAAGATTATCAGGTAGATATAAAAGCCCTAGAGAAAGACTTTATCCTTCAGTTGGATCATGCCCTTCCTGAAGATAAGAAACTACCAAGAGATGAGGATGGCAGTTTTAATCTACGCGCCAAGGATGAAGGCAAACTTCGCGATAACACTAAAAGGTACAAAGGGTTTAATCTCAACAGCCCAAAACAGTTACTGGAAAAGTTGACTGACCTTTTAAATGAAACGCCTAAAGATGCAAACGGTAAACCCAGTGCGTCACGCCAGGTTTTGCGTAGTTATGCCGCAGACCATGAGGTTGTTCAAATTTATTTGGAGTGGAAAAGGGCAGACAAGCGCCGTCAAATGATCAACTCCATTCAAGAAAAGATGGATGGTGACGGTTTTGTACGTGCCAGCTACATGCAGCTTGGTGCGGAGTCCGGGAGGATGTCCTGTATTAAGCCGAACAACCAGCAGATTCCTCGTGACCCACAGTTTCGTGGGTGTGTAGAAGCGCCGGAAGGTTACCTCTTAGTAGACGCTGATTTTGGTCAGATGGAGTTGAGGCTTGCGGCTGCTATTGCAGGTGATGAACGGATGATTTCTGCGTTCCAGCGTGGGGAAGATCTCCATACTGTTACCGCCGAAACTATTGGGTGCAGCAGGCAGATAGCTAAGTCTGCAAACTTTGGTTTGCTTTACGGCTCAGGGGCCAAGGGTTTGCGTAACTACGCCGGTGGATCAGGTATCACCATGACGGTTGAGCGTGCTGGTGAAATCCGCAAAGATTGGCTAAATGCTTTTTCTGGGATTGCTGAGTGGCAACAGGAAATGGCAAAGGAGTCACAAGAAACTGAAGGGGATAAATGGGCTGAGACCCGGATCCCGGTTTCTGGTATGCGGCGGTATTTACAGGGTGATATGAACCGGCTGACTGTGAGGTGCAATACACCGATCCAGGGAGCTGGCGCGGCCATTCTTAAATGCGCCCTTGGCAAGCTTTGGCCCTTGGTGCATGAGGCAGGTGAAGAGACAGTGCGGATTGCAGCCGCAGTGCATGACGAAATTTTGTTGCTGGTGCGTGAAGATGCTGCTGAAGAGTGGGCCGCTTGCCTAAAACAAGTGATGGAGGAGGCTGAAGCCAAGTGGTTGGGGGACATCCCCGCATTAGCTGAGGTTTCTATCGGTAAAACTTGGATGGAGACCCATTGATGACACGTGTTTTTTCCACAACCAAAGGATGGTGTTGTCTAAGTTCTTCGGGGCTAACGTATTACACACATCTAACTGGGGCGATGGATGCCGCGTACCGGCAGGCAAATAGCGATGGAACGTCTAAACAAAGCAATTCAAACCGCAGTTACGGGTGATTTGCAAAGAGCAGCCATGTTCTTAGAACGTGCCAGGGAAGTTAGGGCAGGTTGCACAAAACAGCGTGCCCAGTCTCGTCGTGCTCAAACAAATGCGTGGAAAAAGAAGGTCGATTCTCCAGCTACGTGGTAGTGTAGTTGTAGTAGTCTAGAGTTAATGGCTTTACGGCACGGCAACAAAACTTACTTTCAGATATTGCTAGACCCGCATCGAGCTGAGCTGCTGCAGTTTTTAGCCAAAAAGGAAGAGGTTCGCGCTACTGCGTGGATTCGAGATGTTTTATATGAGCGTATAGAAGAAGACTGCGGCACTACAACCTATACAGAAGCCCTGGACAAGGACAAAGCTACTTGGAAGACTTCAATAGAAAATCGTGTAGCGGGTCGAGTGGGCAAAAAGGCAGCTGCAGAACAAAGTACAACTGAGTCTTGACATGAGATACATCCTAAAAACGCACCAGGATGAAGCTCTGTACTTGGCAGCCTTCTACAGAAATCCTAGACAGGTTTGTCTGTTTACCCCTTTCCTAGAGGATGCCTGTAGCTATAAAGATGAAAGTATGGCTTTGGACTCTGCACGACACCTTAAAGATCTGTTTGACATTGACGCAGAACTACTGAACTCGCCTGAAAATGACTAATCCGAACTGGACTACAAGACCCCAGGACAATATCGAAGCGGCAAAAGCAAGGGTAGAGGCCACGTTGCATGAGCCTGCTCCAAAACTAACGACACTTGAAAAATCTTTTAGACAGGCTGCTCTACGCCAGAAAGCACGGCGTCCATCAGGGCAATGCGGCCAACGGCCTGCTTAAGTAATTTACCCTGATGCCACTGTTGACGTGCCATCGCAACACATAGCTGAGATAGGACATCGATGTTGTCGCAGTCTTCTATAGACCTAATGCTGCGCTCTAGTGTCAATTCTTCTTCAAGGCTTTGTTCCACCACCATCCAATCCATCGTTTCGTTGAATGAGTCGTAAGACTCGCTTTTCGGAGGCATAAGGTTCCTCTGTCCTAAACCGAATGTAATCATGCACAGCAGGAAATAACCAGTCCTGCACTGGTAAACATGCTTCCCAGTTCAACGGATGCACACAGTTCATCACGACTGTTGTCCAAAACGCCGTGATGTAGCCCCAGTTCATCGATCAACAAATATGGCCCAGCCGCTTGCTTCTCCTTCTATAGACCAACGTTGATAGAAGGCAGGACGCGACATCTTGATCAGTTCACCTGATTTCTTGGGGTTATGACCGCCAGTCTCCATATATGGCATACCCATTGGATCCATGGCGATGAAATCATCTTTGTCGTAACCGACAATTACGCTCCAATGACCACAACCTTCGCTGTCGCACACTGCTGGTTGGCCTTTAGTGAGATCACCTCTATGTAGCCAACCAACCAAGATCGGCCTACCTGCATCAATTTCAATTTCAATGTCCTCAACCCTGGCATCCCTGCGAAAATCAGCATCCAAGCCAAGTGATCTCAACGCAGAAACCTGAGCATGGACTGCTGTCGTATCACCAAACTTTCGCCGTACATGCCGATAAGCGTCTTGACTTTTTACACCATGGTGGAATGCAACGACCATTGCAGCCGCTGCATCAAAGCATTCTCGATAGCCGTAGCCAGTCTGGCTGTCTAGCTGGCTGTAATACGGGACTCCGTAAACCTCTTGGTGAATGCCGCTGGTCTTCCAGGTCTGGAACCATTCCGCTTCTTCATCAAGCAATGCTGGATCGGTAATTGAATCCTCTAACTGCTTGATCGCTGCCATTTGGTGCGGTGTTTCTCGAAACCACTTGAAGAAGGGCAGCAGACTCAACGACACAACGCTAAACAGCAAAACTACTTGGATAATGCCGTAGAACATTGTGAATGACTAGCTGCAAAACCGCTCATAAACATTGCGCCGCTACCAAACAGGACAATCAAGACGCTGATCACGACAGCTAATACGGATGGCATGGAACTACTTCTCTACCCTTTCGGCTGGAAAAAGCAGGTTCTTTAAGTACGTGCAAGCCACATCGTCAAGCTCGTTATCAGTCTGCTCGCTGACTTTGACCAGACAGTCGAGCAACAACTGTTTTACAGCCTTTGATTTGATGAATCCAAACAGAATTGGCTTTAGTAGTAAAACCATGAGATCACTGTGTATGCCAAAATTCTAGACCCGGTTTTGGTGGCCCTCAAGCCTGGCGACATTTTGCTCTAGGTCTGAGATTCGAGCGAATAATTCCTGATCCCTTACGCGCAGATCAGCGTGGAGCACATCCATCCGTGACGCTAAATTATCGACAGCTGAGGTCAAACGCACCAGGGAATCACGTCCATGCTGGCTTTCGCGGTTGGCTCCTTTGATGCCAGAAGCCGCTACGCCTATTGACGCTCCAGCAACAGCAGCCCAGATTTCAACCACCATTCGACCAATAGCGTTGTTTCATCATGGCAGAAGAACAGGTTAAGCAAGAACAGGAGCAAGAATCCGAATCAACGCCGTTGGCGGATTTCGTAAAGCTAGCTGTTCTTACGTGGTCTATTGCAATGCTGACCCTTAATTACTTGGGTCACGTCAAAGCCATGGATCCGACTTTCCCAGCAAGTTTGTTGACTGGGACGTTGAGTTCCGTAGGAGTCAACATCAAACGCGCCAATGGCAAGAAAAAAGAAGACCCTACAATTAAAGAACAAACCCCTACGTCCAAGCCAAAATGAGACGTTTTTTCTTTGTATCCTGCCTAACGTTTTTTGCGGTGAATCCTGCTTCGGCAGATATTCAACATCAAATTCAGTCCTCAATTCAGTTGACTGTAAATGGAGCAGCCTCCCAAGCAACAAGACTTCCTTCTACCTATAGCGTTTCTGGTTCTGGCATCAATCTGGACACTGTTGGTGGTCTTGGCACCCTTACTGCAGGTTCAGCTGTTGGTTACACTCCTGCCGCTTACAGCCTTGCTAATGATGGCGACAGCTTTAGCTTTGCAGAAACGTATATCGAAGGAGACGACGCACAAAGCGCCACCGAATTGACAGATGGCGCTACTGCTGGATTGCCTGCTTTCGGAAGTGTCACGACTACTGCTGCTGGTTCTGCAGGCGACCTTGCTGGAACGATCACAGGTGGTGGAGTTCTTGAATTGACTCCTGGCGGACCTGGCACAACAGCCACAGGCCAAGTAATTCTTTCAATTACTACGAACTAATGCGCTGGTTTTTGTTGCTGCTTGCTTTTGCTCCTGCAGCTAATGCAGTCCCTGTAATCCCAAATTTCACACAAGGTTCACTTACGTCCCACACAGAAACAACTAGCAAAGTTTCTGAAACAATCGTGAGCGATAATTATATGACTGGCTTTCAATATTCTGCGAGTGGCACCAATATCAAACCTGATGATTCTTCAATTAACCCCCCTACTTCTAGCACTGTTAACGGATGGACTACTTTGGGAGAACGGCCAAACTGGTCAATCGTGGATCAAGGGCAACCGTTTCAGTTCGTAGAAACTTTTCAAGGGCCGGGGCTATCGTCAAGGACGACAATCCAGAGAGAAACGGAGGTAAAAAGTATCGTCAACTCGGTTTCTGTCTTCTCTCAATAATCCTTTGCGCTCCAGTGCAGGCTGAGGGTATTGGAGGTATTTCTGCAACCGCATCTCCAACTGCCACATCGTCTGGGTCAGTAAGCAACCAAGCTGTGCAGATCTTGCAAGGAACAGCAGTAACCAACAGCTATGGCGGACAGATTCAGTGTCAAGGGCCAACACTAACGACTACGGGTTACGTCAACCGCGCCAAATCATTTGGTCTCCCGTATGAGCCCTTTTATTGGGATCCTGTTTATGACCTCAGCGATTTAGACGAAGACGGATTGCTTGATAATCCAGGCGACGTGCTGTTCTTTAAAAAAACTAGAACAGGGCAGAAGGATAACCACAACTGGAACGTTGGTTTATCAATACAAGCCACAATTCCGCTTGATGGTGGATTACAAGAACGCTGTAAAACCGCAGTAGATACGCAGCTAAAATTGCAACAACAAGTCCTAGCCAATAGAAGATTGGATTTTGAAGTTTCGCGTCTGAAACATTGTGGAGAGCTGATGCTTAAAGGCATTCGTTTTGCGCCTAAGTCACCTTTTGCGAAGGTCTGCGCTGACGTAAAAATCAACTACCCAACGCCCCATACACATCCTATTTCCGTCGTGCCCGCTGCAGCTTCCTCCGCTGCCAAGAAGACTCAACCTTGACCTGACGGCCCAAGGTTTTTTGAATCTTGACCATTACCTTTTTGACGATTGGTTTGATCAGCTTTAAAAGGAATGGTGTTGCCAAAGCGGCTGATACACCAATCACAGATGACGCCGCAACTGTTGTTGCCTGCGGAATTGTTGGGATAGCCTCCACTACCTGCTGAATCAACGGCTTTGCCTCCTCTACTTCAACCGGCTTTGGTTGCTCAGGCTGCTTTCTTGGAAGCTTTACTTCTGGCGTAAGGGGTGATTCTGGTGGCTTTGGTTTTGACGGTTTAACTTTTGGCGGCTTAACATCCGGCTCAAAATCCAATGGACTAAAAGCAGGCATATCAATTACCGGCACACCAATCTCAACCGTTACCGGTGGAGCATTAGGAACTGATGGTGGAGCCGCTAGCCAAGTGCGAATTTCTGGGATGTCTACGTCATTGATTTCAATGTCGTGTATTTGTGGCACTTAATCAAAATGGCGATTTCATGCCGCCTGGAATTGCTGGACCTGTTGATGTCGGCAGTTCAGGCATCACATCATCGATCTTGGCTGGCACCATTTCCATCACCAACTGAGTCAGTTCAAGCTTTAGCTCACTCATATAAAGCTTGGTCAAAGATGGAATGCGCGTATAAAGCAAGACGCCACCGACCATCATCGTCCCAGACATGACAAACGCGGAAACCGCCAACAGGTTGCAGATCTTTTGCACGGCTTACCTCAAACCTCTTGGCATTGGAGTGCCAAAATTAATTGGGGGCTTGGGTTTTTGACAAAGGTTGCAACGCTTTGGCCTTTTGGGTTTTTGGCAAAGGTTGCAAACCCTGCCGCCGTTCAAACGTCTATTTTTCTTTGCCTCAGCCTCTGGCGGCAATGCCACCAACGGCAAAAGCAACGCGCCTGCAAGAAGAAGTTTGATCATGGTGGCCTAAAGAAAAAGCCCCTTCCCTGGTGTGAGGACAGGGAAGAGGCATGTGTCTCCCTATTGGAGACTAGCTCAGAAGCTGTACTTCGTTCCGATTTTTAACCCATAGCCTGCGTCGATGTCTTCGTACTTAGCAAAGGACACTTCCCCGTAAGCACTCAGGTTTGACGAAACAGCAGCAGATACACCGGCCTTGCCAGAAAAGCCAACTTCAGTTTCGCCACCATCGACCCAGAGCACTGATGGGCCAATCTGGGCGTAGAAGCCGCCGTCTTCGTAACCAATTCCGGCGTCCAACACGGAACCTGTATAGTCCGAACCGCTAAAACCAGCGTTGTACTCAGGATTCAAAAAGAACCCCTCTGCATTGACTTGGGCAGGAGATGCCAGCGCAGCAGCGCCAACGACGGCAGAACTCACAATTAATGCTTTGATCATTTTTTGGAAGAGAAAACGTTTCCGTAGGTAGATTAACCGCCCCAGTCAATGGACAGTTAGGAATCTGCTCCTTAATTTTCATCCGTTCCAGGGAACGTTGAGAAGTGCTTTTTATGTAATCCGGTGTATAGACCACGCTTTGGATGGTCTGGCTTGTCGCGGCCTTCCAGCAGGTAAAGCATCGTGATCCAGGAATTTCTATTATTCATTGCAGTTAAATCCTCTGCTCCTGGCTTGCAGGGGATCATTGGGTCAGGTCTTTGCATCAGGCGGACCAGGGCAATCCAGCACCTACGGTTGGGGTGCGTTTTTCTGTGAGCTGATTATCCAAAGCAGTTTGGATTTCAGTGACCTTTTCATCACCGCCAAGTGCAGCCTGCAGCCAAGAAATGCAATCTGCCTCGCTCACGCTGTCATACGCAATCATCGTTTCAGCTTCAGGGGCTTCAAGGCCGATCGAGCCATACGCACCAGCGGAATACACTTCGTCTTCAGTTACTGCTGTGACGGTGTAGTGGAGCGTGGTGATGACGCCATCAGCCAAAGTGCGATCGCACTGACCGACTTTCCAGGTGTAAGTGTTTGCCATCAAAAAGAAGCAATAGGGTCAGTGTAACTTGAGCGCCCCACGTTGCCATGGGGCGGTTGCTGATCAACAAGCCATCAATACGCAAGGCACGCAATAGCTGCTGTCTGAATATGTTTCTGACACCGTGGTGCTAGTCACCTTTGCAATTGTGTTGGAACGAACGATGTCATCGTCTTGAGGCTTGGCCGTTCCATCACCAGCAGACATCAATAGATCTCCACGAGCAACTGTTGTGCCTTGTGCAATACGAATAACAAAGTCACCCGTCATCGCGCAATAGAAGTCGTTGACGTAGGTGTCGTCGTCATCGTCCCAAGCTTGGAACACACCAGAGACGTTCTTATCGCCTTCGACATCGCTCACCTGCATACGGTTCAGTTGTTCGTTATCTTCTTCGCCCCACTCACACATTTCATCAAGGTTACTTAATACAGAGCCGCGTAAGATTTCTGTGCGTGCTGCACCACTTTCAAGTTGTGACCAGCGTGAAAGGTGAGCGCCGTTGTATGAAACAGTGGTGCCAGATACAGAAATAGTACCCTCGTTGCTATCGTCTTGATAGAAGGCGGCAAGTGTTCCGTCATTGCCTAACCTGTTGACATTGAGTACTACTCCGGTGTTTCTTGTAAAATTCACCCTACCACTAGCAAAAAACGTATGACCTGTAGTTCCTAAACCAGTAACAGTTTTCCCCACCATCAGATTGCCCGAGCTGTCAATACGCATTGCCTCACGTTTTGTGTTGCTGCCTTCAACAACAAAAGCCATCTCATTGGAACCATTACCTGTCCGAATAGCAGCAATCCGTGCGATGGACTGATTACTATTTGCAGTGTCGAATACTAACTGGCTAAAGCTATTATTTGAATTATCATGATTGGTAATAGACAAACTAGCTGTTCCAGACCTTTGAGCGCCGTCATCAGAAGAATCAAATGCAGTGCTGGAATTATGTAGGATTTCAAACTTCGCTGATGGCGACGATGTTCCAATTCCGACTAGACCAGCTGAGCTAATGCTGACTCTTTCAGTTGTATCTGAAGATATACTTAGGCCACTGGCATTATTAGCAGCATTGCCTGCCAGCTGCTGAAATTTCCATCCAACATTGCTAAGATCTCCAACAGCTCCAGTGGTATCGGTAAGTCTTATGGAACCGCTATTTTGCCCAGCAATTTGCAACCCTTCACTAGGATTTTGGATTCCTATACCCACGCTTCCTGTACTGGTTATTCTTAATCTCTCTGTAGCGTTGGTAGAGAGCTGCATATAGTCCCCATTATGGTCATAAACGACCTGTCCTCGCAGTTCCGCGTCGCCTGATTCGCCATCAGAAAAATAAACTGACCCCTGACCTGCCGTTCCGCAGCGAATTGTTATCCCGCAGTTATTAGTAGTGCTTGCATCATTATTAACTGTCAAATTATCCGCACGTGACTGACCTACAACCGTCGTTCCAATGGCAATCGCAGGAGTGCCTTTAAAGAAATCTCCAAACGTCATCTTCTTGTTTTTATCTACCGCAGCAGCCTCACTAACGTCAACAAGCGTCAGCAAATCGCCCGTTGCCTGACTGCCTGCAGCCAGTGCGTTCAATTCAGTAATTTTGAGGTCGGCCATGGTAGTTAAGTCTTGATGACGTACATCATTGCAATATTACGCGGCTTTGCCTCATTGCCGCCCTGGTTGGAAATACTGACTGACGTTGAGACCGAAATGCCAGTTGTAGCGGTTTCCATGCCACCACTTATAGTTCCATTGTGACGACCGCCAGGTGGTAGATCACCAGCAAGGGCTGGATCCCCACTACCGTTAAGGGTGTGTAAATGGCCAGGGTCAGTAACGGTCGAAGTTGCCGACGCTGTGTGATTGTGCTGTTTGTTGCTGTCGCTCTGTGACGTAGCAAAGTTGCGGTTGTTATCTACGCCGCGACCATCGTCCCAACCACGAACAAATTCACCACGTAAATCTGGAACGTTGAACGTGCTGCTGCCATTGCCTGCACCCCATGTCGTTCCAATAATCGCGAACAAGGCAGCGTAAGTTGTTCTGTTGCGTGCCGAACCATCACATTTCAAATATCCCGATGGCGCAGTAGTCGTTGCCATTAGGTGAACTGAACCAGCTGGCACAGCCGATGGCACAGCAGCAAAACTTAAATTACCGCTGCCATCTGACTGCAATACATCATTTGCATTGCCGTTATCGCTTGGCAGAGTCAGCGTGATGTCGCTGCTTACATTTGATGGAGCGCGAATCGCAACAAAGTTGCTATTGCTGGTGTCGCGCAGCCTTAGTGCTTTGCGATCCCGAATCGTAATGCCGTTGCCATCAACGTGAGCACGCCGCGTCCCGGCAGTAACAAAGCTGAAATCGTTTGCGTTGTTGCTGTATAACCCTGTGTTGCCGTCTCCGGTAAACCTGATCGACAGACTGCTGACCGTTCCAGCAGGTACGTTGACGTTGCCCGTAAAAGCTGGACTAGCAATCTTCGCCAGCCCAAGGTTGGTTTCGTTTAGAGAACCAATGGTGATGAACGATGTATTAGTGCTGTTTCTGATCTTCAACTCATTACTGCTTTCATCTGCCCAAATCATCCGGGCAACAGAATTGGCAGCGGTGGGTGTAGACGAACTCGCATTCAGGCTGTAAATCGCAGCCATATTGGAATTAATATCCGCCCGGACGTTCGCTCCAGCGTCATTCTGGATCGGAGTGGATTTTGTCTCGTTTACAAAGGACATCAGCCAATTCCGTAACCAACGGCAGTCCAGTTCACCACTTTGGCGAGCCGGCTATTACTGGAATTGTAGACCGACACGTCGAATCCGGTAGCAGAAGAATTGCTGATGACGTAATAATCACCTGATGCGTTAGTCGTGAAAACAATGCCAACAGACGGGGCAACGTAAAACTTGTTGCCGGTGCCGTAAGCCACCGACACGTTTGCGCTAGCACTGGTCGTCACCGATCCAGTTACTGAACGCCTTGGCATTGCAGCTTGAATACGCAGCTGATCGACAGCAATTTGCTCTTGCGAACTTCCAGTGCTGAACTCTGCCTTGACTTGGTAGCCACGAGCCTTGAACTCTGCATTGTTGAAAGGACGCCAACTTGTAAACGTGGGGGAGCCTGCTGGATCGTCCTGCGTGGTGCGGATATACAACTCAACGTCACAATTATCTGGCTCACCACCATCAAAGTCGATCATCGAGTCGAAATCGGGCACATCATCAATGCGTTCGCCATACGGGTAAAAGGCACGAGCCCGAACAGTGCTGTTCAGTCTGATGCTAAAAACATCGCTCAATACAAACGTATTCCCACCGTTAAAGACATATGTCCCTGATGTATGCAACTTGTTGTTGCCCTGTTGCAAAAGTAGGCTGTCATCTTCGAGCGCCAACGCAGAGTTACTATCTTCTGAGATAAAAAGACCATTAGTGAACCCCTCGTCGCCGCTTGCGGCCAGCTCTAACTCATTGTTTACGGTGTCAACCGTTAAATTAGTCTTGGTGCCAGCAAATGACGGATCTTCTGTAGAACTCAAAGCCCCAACAACTTCAACGCTGTCCAGATCAGCTTTCGTAAATTCGATTAATGCTGCGACCAAGCTTTCGCGGCCACCAGAATCAACAAACTTGGCACTGTACGTGCCAGATTTAAGGTCCGCGTATGCTTCAGTCGCAGAACCTGAAAGCCGCTTAGAAATGCTGGTTGATTTCTGCCACGTAACCCCACTCAAATCGGGCGAATGACGAAGGCGGACATAGCCACCAACACGAACATCTAAATCAGTAGATTGCGTCCAAGTCAAACGCGCTTGTCCGTTGACCGGAATCATGCTGAAGTCAGCTACATTTGCTGGTGCAGCAGTTTTTCCTTCCAGTTGGAAATCTGCAGACGTAATTTGACTGCCTTTACCCAAGGAATTTTTCGCTTGAATCTGAACATACAGACGCCCTGCACGCAGCCTCCGCAGCGTTACTGAAGGCGAAGCCGTCATCAGGGCTTCCCAATTGTCATCGTCAATTCGATACTGAACACGAAAATCGTTGAGATTAGCGCGATCGTGTTTCCAGCTAACTAACGCACCAACAAGCACACTGTTAGATTGTTGATACAAAAATTCTTCAAAGCTAATGCTATCAACCGGATCAGGAATTATAGACAGGTCGCTAATGTCTCGGTCGGTTAACTCGTTATCAGTCTCAACTGCGTCATAAATCGTGCTGTTATAGGCAACAGCACTAACGCCATAAATACCCTCTCCAGATTCAACTACAGATACAACCCGAAACTGTTGGGACTGAATATCGTCGTTCTGGAATAAGAATACTGATCCAACAGCAGGTTTTTCACTAAATGCACTAGTAACGTCAATCTCTGCCCCATCAGGAATTAAATCGCCTTGCAATGCGTAATCGTTACCGTCCTCAAGCAATAAAACATCCCCGTTTTCAAGGTGAAAATCTCCGACAGAATCAGTCTCTTGACCTCCCACAACCGTGATGCCACCAACAGGAACATCTCTTTGCTCAACTAATCCAGTCGGTAAAATTACTGACAGCTTCGGATTATTAGCAGCTGCCAATGATGTAACCAGATTATCAGCACTGTCTGTTGTAATTTTTGTTTTAGTTGCATGAATAACGCGACCAGAGCGACGCACTCCAGCGCGAACAGGATCAGCAATATCAATGACCATGCCAGGCCGCAAAACAATGCCGCTTTCAATTGCAACGCTGAACTGAATCGTTTCGGTAAGGTTTTGTTCGCTTAATAGAGTCCATTTGCCAATTCGATGCGCCTGCCCTTGGCTATAACAACCAATCGCCTTGATGTCTTTTTTAATAATGCCGTACTTGGCAACCGCATCATGGTCCTCAACGTATTCATACTCAATATCTCCACGGGTGTCATATGACTGCCAAGCCACAACAACTACGGTATGCCGTGCTTTCTGGGACGTACCTTGATATTGAAAAAGACCGTCAACAACATTGCTAGGACCAAGCAGGTACTGCGGGTCAGATGGCTTGTCTTGCAGCAGCTGTAACGTTCCAGCGCCGTAATACGCAATGCCACGGAAGATGGCCGTCATCTGCTGGATAACGTTATAAACCTCATCCCTGCTATTAATCAGCATGTTGAGGCTGAAACGTGGCTCTTGATCGCCCGCTCCATCATCAACAAGTTCATTGCAATACTGACTAATTGCAAAAAAGTCGTATTTATCAAGCGTTGACTCTGGAACGCCTGCGCCATAACGCTCACTAATCAGCAAGTCGTATAAACACCAAGCCGGATCGTTTGTCCATGTCGCAGCTTGAAACGTGCCGTCCCAGATGCCGGAATATGTCAACCGGCCAAGATGCGTAGTGGTGTCTACCGTCGCATTACTTGGAATCTTGACCTTGATTCCACGGATCAAATATTTACGAGTTGGAATGCTACTGAACTGGCTCGAATCAAACCGCAGGCCAACTAATGCTGAGTTTGGATAGCGAAATTTCTCATCAATAATCTCAGTAAAGCTTTGAAAAATTGTTGTGCTAGACCGTTTCTGAGTTGTTTCGTCGGCACTTACCCGCACCATCCGCACATCAACAGGGAAATCCCCAGTTAGGCTGACTAAATAATCTCGTTGATAAAGGCTGCTGCTCTTGCCTCTGATTGTGTCAGTAATAACGTCGTTATATCCGCCGTTGTTGTATTGAATCTGAATTTTAATTTCAACGCTGTTGCCAACAATGTCCCCGTCGTCTTTAAGTCTCTGTAACGATGGAATCGTCAGCGTGAGACGCAAGCGATCGACATCTGTGTCTGTGATAGAGCGAGTTACTGAGGTGTCTTTAGTAACTTCAACGCCAACGCTTGTTTCTCGTTCAGTTGTATTAAATGACCCAGAAAGATGAGTCTGGCCTTGCGTTCCAACACGGGTAACAACACTAAAGCCCTCAAAGTTGTTACTGCCGTCAGCGGCCTCAATTGGTGTGTTATCTAAGAAAATACTTTTGTTCCCGTCCTCAAGGCCGCCAATTTCGCCTTCGCTAATTGCGTCAAGGACACTGGCAAACTGTTTCGACTGGAGCGTATCATCCGCCTCAGTTGGCGTGCCACCACCACCGGTTTTACCGCCACCACCACCACCACCACCAGCACCAACAACGTATTTGGTCTGAGTCATGCCTGCACCTGATCAACGTCGAGACCGCTGGACAGCACTGCTGATCCAACGAACACTCGCCCATAAGCTATAGGCAGTGGCAGACCTTGGCGCGATGTATTGAGCACGTTAGAGAAGGTGAACGACTCCAACTGCGCTGATTCGTCAAACGAACCTAACTTAGGCTGCGGCGAGATCATTTGAGCTACGCCAGTAAGCACCAAAGCAATTCCAAGATTGCCAGCCGCTGCGGCAAGAGTGGCCCCAAGAGTTACAGATGTTGCACTTCCAACAACACCTGCACCAAAACCACCAGCGCCGCCCAACCCAAATCCCACAGCAGGGTTTGCGATAGCAACAGCGATCAACGCAACTCCAAGCAAAATCTGACCAACCCCACGACCCGCACCAGCAACCACAGGCGTAATACTAAAAACCTCACGGTCACTAAACGGCATTAACAAAGGAGCGACATTTTCTTCAGTGGCTTTTTCTTTACCTACCGTCACTCGATAACCAACACCGTCTTGTTCGCTATCAATCAACCATTTATCTAACCCTGGAAAATTGACACATAACGCTTTAATTGCTTGCGCTGGTGTCGCTACCTCAAATTCAAATCGACACTGGCCTAGCCGCTTCCTAAGTGCGCCGTAGACCTTAACGACTTTCATGCCTCAAGGCGCAAGCAGTGCTCTTCCCATAATAGCTGCCAAGCCCGTAAACATCCCTACTAGACAGCCTTCCCTGCACATGATGCAGAATTTGCGAGTCACCCAGGTAAATTGCGGCATGGTTCGGCAACGACGAAACTAGTTGCATCAACAGCAGATCACCACGTTGCACCTCTGCAACCGGGATCTTATAAAAGCCTTCCACCGCAAAGTTATCCATATATAAGCTCTCGCCACGCTCCCAAAATTTGTCACGCCGTTCATAGTCACGCAACGCAATGCCGTATTCCCTTGCGTACCAATCACGCACAAGCGTGTAGCAATCCACTACGCCAAACACAAACCCACGCCCCACATACGGCAACTCGAAGCCATCTGGCTCGCAGTAACCCCAGCCCTCAGTGTTGGGATTAACGATGAACCATGGCAACTCTGACTTTTCGCAAGCCACACGGTCAGCTGTAGATGGCTCAGGGTTGGTTGTTGGGTGGCTGTGGACAATAGCGATCACCTCGCCTTGATCTTCTACAACGTTCCAACCGCTAAGGATGAAGTGCTCATCCGGTGTTTCAGCAATGTTCTGGCACGGAAAATACTTGCGCCGCCCTTTGACGACAGCAACCAAGCCACAGCACTCGCGTGGTGTTTCAGTTTTCGCGTGTTCCAAGATCTCAGCCTTCATGGCTACTGACAGATGCATCACTTGGTCAGACCCGCTCCAGGGAATGAGCCAAACGGCAGTTCAGCATTATTGCCAAACCGTAGCTTGCAACTAGACACTCGCTTTCCGCAAACGTCCTGAGCCAACGTGCTGACGGTGTTGCCATTGGCATCAAAAAAGTTGCTGCCGGTGTAGCTGCACTCGCTGCTGCGATACTTCCACTGGCAAACGTTGGCAATAATCTGACGCCGTGGGATCTTTTGACCAGCCAGATCAAACTTGCTCGCTAGTTCAAACGTCACAACATCTCGCGTTTCGCTTGATTTGCGGTCAATAAACCAACGTTCCTGCGGGAACTGAGCATTTGGATCCGCTGCGCTTTCGCCATCAAGATACTTTTTCAAAGTCCTGATTCGACGCACTTCCGCTCCACCAAGGTCATTCCCGCTCGTTGTAGCGTTGACCAGCAACAGCAATGCTGAAATCGTGCTGTCAAGATTACTGACAGCCAATGTTGGCCGAGGCAGCGTACCGGTGTTTGTGTATTCAAAGCCGTCAGCTTTGATAGGAACGCGGCTATACGTTTGACTGTTAAAAACAATATTGCCAGTCACATCGGCATTGGATCCCGCATGAAACCGATATACGTCATTGCTGCCATGCAACGCTGACTCCAGCCTTAGCTCAAATAACTCGATAATTGCACTGGGGTTGACCTTGGCAAGCTCTTCATACGCTGAGACAATGCCTGTCCATAAACAAGTGTTATCAGTGACGGTATCGCCAGGGTTGTTCGGCCAGCTCGGTTCTGTTGCCGCTGACGTACCAGCAGTCGTACACCGAAAGAACAATCCAGATGCTTGCTCTGTTGTGGCGCGACGAATGTCACCAACAGAAAATGCGGTACTAGCGGCCCAAGCAGCAACAGCCATTACGGTTCAAATACTTCGCGGAATGTTGTTTGGATTGTGGCGCGGTTCAAATAAGGAATCGACTTACTCCACTGCTCACAAACAAATTTAGAGCTGCTGCCTTCACCGGGTGGTGTGAAATCGAAACTTGCGTTATCAGCAGCCCGTGCATCTAAAAACGTTTCGATAGTGTCGGAATCCGTCTCAGATACCTCAAACGTCAGGTTGTAAGTCTTGGGGTTTTGGTTCAGCCCCATCGTCAATCTGGTTTCGTAGCCATCACCAAACTGCACTCTTCGCACCACAGGGGCGCTGCTCTTTTGCACGCCATAGGTCGGTGCAATTGAAGGAAAATTAGCCATTAGCGGGTCAACAAGCCTCCAGGTCGTTTTTGCTTGATTAGTTCTTGCTGTACTGCAATGCCAATCGCCTTGCCAAGTTGCGCGGCTTGATCGCCATCACCTTCAACAGAAGAGCCAGAAGCATCAACGTTCACAGTCACACTAGCGCCACCGCCCATTGCATTATTTGGAACGATATTACCTTGCGCTCCAGGGACAAACAACTCAGGACCACGCTCGCCAACCATATAAGGACGACCCGCTGCAACCGCCCCGCCACGCGCCATCCCAGGGATAGGCGGTAGTGGCGGTGGTGTTGGAGCTAACGGGCCAGGCTGTCCTGCATAACGGCCACCAGGAGCCATTAAGCCGCCAAACGGATTAAAGAAATTCATAAACAGGTTTACCGCCTGCATCTTGATCTGAGCTGCAATCATTTGTGCAGCCATATCCAAGAAGTGATCTGCTGTGCGTCGGAACAGGTTGGCCAACGCTTGCTGAGCAGTCATGCTTCCTGAAACAATCCCCTTGAATGACTCACTAAACGCTCCACCAAGTGTTTCAGCAAGTCCAGTTATTTGCTTTACCGGATCGTTTAAGTCGTTGAGCTGCTCCTGAAGCTTGACTAAATACGCTTGTAAACGTTCACGGTCACTCTTAGGGGCTAACGCTTCAAGAATTGCCCCTTCCGCGTCTTCTTTTTTGCCGGGAAGACTGTCAATTTTGTTTAAAAGGTCGGCTAAGTCTTTGTTTAACGCATCTAGTTCTGTGCCTGAAGCTCCTCTTGCTTTCGCTGTCAAAATAGCTGCTTTAGCAACTTCTAATTGCAGAACCAACTGCTCTTTCAACTTTTCAAAGTTACGGTCCAGTTCTACTTGTTGTTTTTTAAGTTCAATGGCCTGTTTAGCAGCAGCAGGCGTGCTGCCGTTGTTAATTAACTCGGCGTATTCACGCTCAAAGGCCATCTTGTCTTCATTTTTCTGAATAATTTTGTCCAGCTGGTCGTTAGCGCGATTAAAAGCTTTGTCAGCACGTTCCAGCTCACGATCTGCTCCCTTAATTGCTCTTTCAATAGCTCGTTCTTTTTTCTTGGTTAGTCGCTCAGTTTCTTTACCTTGACGCTCTAACTCCCGCGTTTGCTTCTCTTGTTCACGCGTTGCAGCAGCTTGTACTTGTCCGTCTAGACGACTCAAAGCAAGGGTTTTCTCCTTCTCTGCTAAGTCGCGTTCGCCGTCCGTTATACCCTCCTCACGCATTTTAGCTAAATATTCTTCTTGAATAATCCTTTGTCTAGTTATAACAACTGTATCGTCCAACAAATTATTACCAGCCTGTAAAGCCTCAATTTGAGCATCAACTATAAATCCTGCTTCTCTAGCAGCTGTATCTGCGTCTATTCTGCTTGTTATTTTTTCTGCAGACGCATCTTCGGTGGCAAGCCTTACGGATTCGGGGATTCCCGGCTCCCCAGTTGGCGCTCCAACAGCCTGCAAACCTTGGAAAGCTTTTTCCGTAATACCTAATCCCGGAAATAGATTAAAGGCACCTTGTTTTGCTCCTTGTATAAATAGTTTTCCTAGCGGGCTGTTTGCAAATTGATCAAATGCAGATTTTGTACCTAAAATAACACGAATAAGTCCCGTAAACACAGGCAATAGTTCGCTCTTAAGAGAACCAGTAACTTTTTCAATCTCGGCCTGTAGATTGTCAGTTTCTTCTTTGTAAGCAGCAAGTTTTGCAGCCCCATCAGGGCCTAAAACACGACTAATTTCTTCAAGAGCTATAGCGTAAGCATCAGCAAATAAACCTGCATCTTCGTAAGAATTTATTACACTTTTTGTAGAGTCAGAAACTTCATACCCAGCTTCTTCTAAACCGCTAAGAATACCTTGAGTAGATTCTAAACTATCTGCAAGAGACGTTAGTTGTGCCACATAAGTGTCTACAGCCCCGCCAAGTACCTGAAGCGCGATGGAGGCTGGTCCAAAAGTAGACCCTGTAATAGCTCCGCCAAACGCACCACCAATCGCCATGCCTGGACCGCCGCCAAACAACAGTGGAAACGCACCGGCACTGACAGCCGCACCAGCTCTTTCCTTACCAGTAGCGTCCCCAAAAAGGCTGTTTTTACGCTTAGTAATTCTATTGTTTAATCGTCTGTCAAAATCTTTTAAAGCTTCAGCATTTGTAGTTTTAGCAGCATTCAATTCTGCGTCTGCTGCTTGATCAATTTGGGCTAATTTTTGTCTAAACACAACGTCATCGTTCGCAAGCTCTATTTTGGTTACATTGTTGTCGTGCGCCTTAGCAACCGAAGTTAGTTGGGTATAAGCAGCAAAAGCAGCTTTTGTAAGCTGCTCTACTTCCTGCATTTGACGGATTCTTCCGCCAACAGGGCTTGCAGGGCCTGGACCTATTGGCCCCGCATACTGCTGCAAGCCCTGCATACGTTGCTGACGTTCCAGTCGTACTCCCCTAAGCAAATCTGCGCGTCTAGCGCTTTCCGCTCTCTTTAGATCATTTGTAAGTCTTATCTGATCTTTTATTTGATCCTTTTCGTCTTGTCGTGCTTTTGATCTAGCCCTAAACCCAGATGGATCAAAAGTCTCTAATTTTGATATTCTTTCAAGCGCTTGTTCAACAGCATCTAACTCTTTTTTAAGCGCTTTAATAGTATTTAGGTTTTTTACCGCAAGCTGAATATCTACGTCGTAGGCGGCCACAGCACAACACGTAAAGTCTTACGGCTCAGTCTACCGTGCGCCCATTGATCGTGCTCTGGAGCCGGTCTTAGCGTTTTGAACGGCTTTTTCTTGCTGCTCGGTGTGCAGCTCAAAGTAAGCGGCCCAGCCAACCAGCTCTTCTTGTGTCAGGTGTTGGGTTAGCTGAGCGACCGTGGTTCCTAGTTCCTTGGCAAGAAAATAGATGAAGTACCAATCGCTATTAGCTTTTCAAGGCTGCTTTCGCGTCCTCCACCTTGTTTTCTGCGCCAGAAGACAGCATCGCTAGCTGAATGTCTTGCAGCACTGCAGCTTCAACAGCGTTCTTAAGCACTGCTTTTTCGCCGTCTTGGAACAGGCGCTTGCCATCTGCGTCTAGTGCTTTTTCAATCAGCATTCCGAGCGCAAAATCGTTGGCGTCGTCAGAGCCTGCTTTTTTCTGAATGGCTTCGCGTTCAGCGATGGTAAGAGGGTGCCAATAAATCTCTAACGCAGTTTCGTCGCCATCTTTGACTTCGTGCTTGTATAGCTGACTGACGCCAAACTTATTACGGAGTAACTCAGAGGCACGCATACAGTAGTAGCATTTATCTGAATATACTACACAACTGCTGTGAATTGGCAGGAGATAATGCCAATAAAGTGCGAACGGTCTTCTAACTCCAACGGAGTTGGGCCGGAAACGTCGGATACACGCGGAGCTACATTAAAAGTATCGCTATAGCCCGAAGCGTTGACTGAAGTAAGCCCATCAATAACCGCTTCGCTTATGGATGACAACACAGCCGTACCAGCAGATTTAGGTACATAAACGTTGCACTGGATAACCCCAGAGTAGTAATCCTGAGCAGCCCCTTGGTTTTGTAATGTAGAGCGGTTGAAGTTTATGGTCATCAAAATGTATTTTTTAGTCTTCCCAGGTACGGTGTAGCGAACGTTGTCGTACACCATAAGCACTGTGGCGTCAGCAGCTGAAACAGCGTCAGTAACTGCTTTTTCAAAAGCAGCGCGGGCGTTTACAAGTGTCATAATTTAGAGCCTGGTGTACGAACCAAACACACTGCTACTGGATCCGGTTCTAGTAAAGATACGCCCAGGTGCTTTCTCTTTGAAGGTTTGTTGGACCAACGAACGCATTTCTCCCTGGATAAAGTTTGCTACTTTTGGTGACTCAAGAGCGTAACCTGCGTACTCAGCGGTGTTACCAATATATACCGTTGGCTGACGTTTGAAGTTGAACTCTGGAACGGCAAAACGCGGTTTAATTTGACCTCCCACTGGTTTTTTGTCAGTGTGTACCCACTGGTTACCGATACTGCTCCAGGTAGTTGCTCCGCCAGGTGCGCGAGTTTCGTAAATTTTTGACCATGGGGCATGGTCTTCTCTTTTATCCTCAGCACGGATTTTTTGAGTACCTGTTTTCCAGCTTGATGCGAAAAAGCCTGTGTCCACAGGACTGTTTTCTTTTGTGCTCAAGCCTTCAACAGTGAGCTGAATCAAGGCGTTGTAATCGTCATTAAGCTGACGTTCCAGGTCAGTGACGATTTGCCCGATACCCTTTTTGCGGCCCGCCATTAGAACCTCACCTGAATAATAAATAGGTACTCTTGATCGCCTTTGTACGTGCGAATGTCTGTAATTTGTGCAACGCGGTTTGACCCTGCGTACTTGAGTGTGATCGTGTCTTCAAGTGTGGGTTGGCTATCGCCTATAAGATCCGGGGTTATGTAGAGCTTACCCTTGCGTTCTTCGCGACCCTCTTCTTCTTCAGAATCGACAAATTCGATTGGTGCGTCAAAAGAGTAAGACGTGTCTGTCGTCGTTAACGCACCAGTGCTGGTGTTATACGTTGGCGACACCTTGCGGGTGTAAGTGATTGTCGTGTCAAGGGATTTGCCCAGATCAGCGACAACTGATTTAGCAACGTTTTTGAATAAACTGTCTAGTGCTCCTGGCATCTCAACCCCTCACAGTACGTACTTGATAGCTACCACTACCTCCAAGGCAATAAGCACCAAGATAAGACTGCAGCCAAGGGTAAACGTCGAATACGTTATTGACAGTTCCAGTAGCTTGGCTAGAAGTGTTGTACTTGACTTCGAGTTCTCCAAGCTTGACGGCTTCGTAT
>Ga0181390_1000327_pt1 | contig 21355 bp, 19 predicted proteins | sample 13SPOviralmetaG_FD_130085 | JGI IMG/M metagenome (GOLD analysis project Ga0181390, IMG submission 130085) | Marine viral communities from the oligotrophic San Pedro Time Series (SPOT) site, San Pedro Channel, CA, USA - 13 SPOT_SRF_2010-07-21 | ecosystem: Environmental > Aquatic > Marine > Strait...
GCTTACGTTTACACCGGCATTATCGGATGGAGACGTAGTTAAAGTATATCGTTCAGGTTCAGGGTCAACTTCAAGATCATTTGTATCTGATGATAAGAGAATTCAAGATTCATTTAAGTATCAGAAGTTCTCATATATTCTTAAGACTGGTGCAAACATTGACCAGTGGAAAAACGCATTTAATAGGTTGGTACATCCGGCCGGATTTATTTTCTTTGGTGAGATTCTTCTCTTCATTGAGATACTTGAAAAGAATCAGGCTGGAACGGTAACTCCGTTTAATCAGCCTGGTTTGCAGCTTGGCGCTGGTCTTCCAGTTCCAATTATTATACCTCCAGTTGAGATTAATGCTCAGGCAATTGCAACTCGTACTGGTCATGGAGTAGTTAGTTCAGATCTTGGTTATACTGCTGATTTAGCAACAGTATACTTTACTGAACAAATCATTAATGATAATACACGTCAATCTAATAAGATTGGGCCTAAACAATACTTAGAAGATTTAAAGTTCTTATTGCCTAATCCAAATTCTAATTTCGCGAATTACACCATTTCTGAGGCTATAAATAGAACAATAGACATAAACGCTACAGCAGAGATTACTGTATCAGACATTTAATAGGAGTCAAAATCAATGGCCGCCATTGTAACACAAAACTTTAGGCTAAGAGCTGCTAAGCAGTTTGTAGCCGACATTGAAGCGGCAGCGAACAATTATTATTTGTTTGTTGGCCGCTCTTCTCCGTGGACGGATGACAACACACCGGACGCACCTTTCGATAACACATATTCTCATACCACGAACGTATGGCAGAATATGACATCGCTTAAGAAATTAGCTACTACTGATTTGCAGTTTGCTGCTCCACGTTATCAGTGGATTTCAGGTACAACATATGCAGAATATGATGATCGTGATGCTACACTAGAATCTAAGAAATTCTATGTTATTACAGATAACAATCATATCATGCTTTGTTTAAAAGCTGGTCCTGGTGCTTCTACCACGAATCCAGATAATACTGGTGTTACTGTAGCAGGTGTTATTGATAATAGTGCTTCTGATGGTTACATTTGGAAATATCTTTATACACTATCAACAACTGCAGCAAATAAATTCTTAACTTCTGCATTTATTCCAGCACAAGATATTACATCTGACCCAGGCGCTGCATCAGCTCAGGCTCTTCAAGACCAGTGGGCAGTTAAACAAGCTGCAATAGACGGTGCAATTTATAACGTTAAAGTTACTGCAGGCGGAACAGGTTACTCTGCATCAGATAACTTTACTGTAACAATAAGCGGTGATGGAACTGGTGCTACAGTAGTAGATGCTAATGTAACAGTAGCAGGTGGAGTTATTACTCGACTCTTAATTAGTGCTCCAGGTACAGGATATACAAAAGCAAAAGTAACAATTGCTTCTGATGGTTCTGGTTCAGGTGCAACTGCTAGAGCGATCTTAGGACCTAGGAATGGATTTGGATACGATCCTCGCCAAGATCTTCGAGCACATTACATTACAGTAAACCAATCACTAACTGGTGATGAGAATGATACATTTATTACTGGTAACGAATTCCGTCAGTTAGGACTTATTCGTAACCCATTTAATTATGGTACTTCAGTAGTTGCATCTGCAGGTTCATTACGAGCAACATATAGTCTAACTTTATCTGGTCCTCCTGCAGCTGGTGAATTTTTAAATGACTCAGTAATTGTAGGTAGTTCAACTGGAGCTAAAGGTATTATTGATGATTACGATGCAACAAACGGCATTTTGTATTATCACCAAGATGAAGCTTCAGGGTTTACTGCATTTACTACAAGTGATAACGTTAAAATCGATGGTACAAGTAATACTGCACGAAATGTAACAGCTGTAGGTAACCCAGGGGTAGAACACGATTCAGGAGAAGTTATCTTCCTTGAAAATCGTACTGCGGTTAATAGAGCTGATGACCAAATCGAAACAGTAAAACTCGTACTTGAATTCTAAGGAAAAATAATAATGGCAATTAAGTTTAACGTAGATCCATACTACGATGACTTCCTAAAAGCGGGAACAGATACACTCTCGCCTAAGGAAAAATATCATAAGGTACTCTTTCGTCCAGGAATTGCTGTACAGGCTAGAGAGCTAACACAGCTTCAGTCAATACTGCAAAATCAAACTACTCAGTTTGGTAACCATATGTTCAAAGAAGGAGCTATGGTAATTCCAGGTGGTAACGCCTATAATAACTATGCTGACTACGTTAAGCTATCTGCTTCATCTGCAACTGTAGGTGATTCTCTTGTAGGCAAAGAATACGCAAACAGCGATGGACTTAGAGCTAAAATTATTAAAGCAGTTGCTGCAGTATCTTCAGATCCTGATACATTCTATGTAGTTTATCAAAACTCTAACGGAGCAACGAATACAGATAAAGTATTTAGTGCAAATGATACTCTTACAGAACAAATTTGGAATGAAAGTTCATCATCATACGATGCTGGAACAGCTACAGCAACAGTAGCAGCTACTGCTCCAACTGGTCAAGGTGCTATCGTACAACTTGAAAGCGGAATTTATTTTATTCGAGGTCACTTTGTAATTGTTAAAGCTGAAACTCTTGTACTTTCTAAATATACAAATAATGTATCATTTGATGTTGGTTTAGAAATTACTGAATCAGTAGCCACATCTGCAGAAGATAATAGCCTAAATGATAACGCAACAGGTACACCTAATTATGCTGCTCCTGGTGCACACAGATATTCTATTAAAACCGTTTTAAAAACACAAGCTAATTTTGGTACAACAATTGATAATTTCTTGTTGCTACTACGTGTTGTTAATGGCAAGATTCAAAAGCAAGTAAGAGAAACTGATTACTCAGTAATCGAAGATACACTTGCACGTCGTACGTATGATGAATCAGGTGATTACACCGTTCGCCCATTCCGTGCAACTATGAAAGAAGATACTGATGTTAATACGCCAGGTGACGCAACTAAATTAGTAGCTGCTATTGAACCTTCTAAAGCATATGTTCGTGGTTATGAGATTGAAACATTAGCCACAACAAACTTATCAATTAATAAGTCGCGTGAAGCTGCACTATTTGAAGGTGCTTCTGTATCTTCTCTTGTTGGTAATTATATTAGGCTAACTGCTTCTACTGTTGAAGGTATACCTGATATTATTACTTACAACCAAATTAGTCTTCACAGTGCTGTCTCTGGAGGAGGAACTGGTTTAGGATTTGCACGAGTTCGTAGCATTGAAAAAGATGGAACTGACTATAAGTTATATTTATTTGATATTGAATTAGCTGCTAATGCACAAATTTCTCAAATTAAATCAGTTAAAATGAGTACTACATTTTCAGGTAATGTAACACTTGTTAATTCAAAAGCAGTTCTTTATGAACCAAATAGAAATACGTTAGTATTTGCACTACCATTCAATCGTGTTAAAACATGTGATGATGGCACTGGTGACTTTAATTACGTCTATTTTTCTAATAAGAAGTTTCCTGCAGATACAGTATCAGCTGGAGAGGCAACGTTTAGTACATCAGGATCTACTGAATTATTCGAGCCATTTGATACAGACAACTGGATTCTTGCTGTAACGAATGGTGGCAATGCTGGAGAGATACACACGATAAGTTCTAGTGATGTTTCAATCACTGCTAATTCACAGTCAGTTACAATTTCTGGATTATCAGGACATAACAATCAAACAGTAGAGCTTATTGCAGGTGTTAAGAAAACACTTGATCACGACTCTAAATCATTAACAACATCTGGTTCTCAGAATATTCACCAAGTTGCATTTACATCTCAATCTACGATTGAAGCAGGCAATCTACAACTAGGTAAAGCTGATGGATATCGGTTGCTTGCAGTATACATGGCAGCAGACTTTAGTACAGATGCAACAAATACTGATACAGATGTAAAAGAATACTATGACTTTGATAACGGTCAAAGAGATAACTTTTATGGTATCTCTAAGATTACTATCAAACCTGGTACAAACTTTGTTCCTACTGGTCGTCTACTTGTTAAGTATGAGTTCTTTACTCATGACGGTACAGGTGATTTCTTCTCAGTAGATTCATATTCCGGTCTTACAGACGATGATGGTAATACGATAACATATGAGGATATTCCTTCATATACAGTTAGAGCTACAGGTGAAGTAGTTGAACTTCGCTCTGCTATTGACTTTAGACCACGCGTATCAGATGCTGGTAATAACTTCACAGGAACAGGAGCAGTTACTAAACTATGCCCAGAACCTGCTACAACATTTACTACTGACATTCAATATTACTTGAATAGACGTGATAAAGTTTATTTAGATAAGAATGGTGAGTTCGGAGTTGTTGAAGGTGTTCCTTCTCTAGATCCAGAATTACCAGATGATCCTAAAGATTCAATGGTTCTATACCAGCTCTTAGTTCCAGCTTATACACTTAAACCATCTGATGTTGAGATTGTTGTTCTTGACAATAAACGCTATACAATGCGTGATATCGGTAAGCTTGATCGTCGTATTAATACTTTAGAATATTACACATCTTTATCATTCTTAGAAAAAGAAGCTTCAGATCGACAAGTTGTTGATTCAACTGGTGCTTTGCAAAGATTTAAGAACGGCTTTGTAGTTGATTCTTTTAAATCATACAACGTAGCAGATGTTATTTCTCCTGATTTTAGAGCGGCAATCGATCCTGATGATGGAATCTTACGTCCTCAGTTCTCACAAGAATCAACACGATTACGTTATGATGCAAGTAGTTCTACTGGTATACAAAAAACAGGTGATCTTGTAACCTTACCGTATACAAGTCAAGCTTTAGTACAGCAAGCTCAGGCATCTTCTCTTATTAACGTTAATCCATACGATGTATTTACTTGGCAAGGTTCAGTGGATTTATCTCCTTCATCAGATGAGTGGAGAGATGTAAGCAGACGTCCTGCAGTAACGATTGATAATTCTGGTGTTACTAACGCAATGCTAGATCAGATTAATGAGTCAACATCATTCGGTACAGTGTGGAATAACTGGCAAACACAGTGGACAGGTACACAAGTACAAAGAGGAAATTGGATACGAAATACTTCGTTTGCGACCTTTGTAGCAGATGGTAATAGAGGCCGTAGACAATCTCGGACTATTACATCTACTACTACAGAGAATCAAACAAGAGTAGGTACAACTACTGCACTAGCATGGTCTACTCAGGTTGAAACACAAGGTGATAGAATAGTATCTATTGACATTGCACCATTTATTCGCTCTCGTCAGATCTCTTTCCGTGCAACACGAATGAAACCTAATACAAGAGTTTATGCATTCTTTGATGGAGTAGATGTATCAAGTTTTGTTAGAGAAGAATCATCTTATACTTTATGGTCAGACAATGACACATCTGTAGTAACAGGTCAGAATACAATCTCAGCACATCCAAGTACTGCAGGTAATCTTATCACTGATGCAACAGGAGCTGTAACAGGGTCGTTCTTTATACCTAATAATACTGCAACTAATTTCCAAACAGGATCAAGAGTATTTCGCTTAACAGATTCTTCTACTAATGATACAGTAGGTAATACTACAGAAGCTTCAGCATCATACGTTGCAAGAGGTCTTATTGATAACGTAGAAGAAGTATTCTTATCAACACGTATTCCTCGAGTAGAGCAAACTGCAGTAACTGACGGTCGTATTATTACTAATACAAGAACAAGAGTACAAGACGGCTGGTGGGATCCACTTGCTCAGTCTTTCTTAATTGATGAAACTGGTGGAGCATATATCACAAAAGCAGATGTTTACTTTGGTGAGAAAGATGATAACATTCCAGTAACAGTTCAAATTAGAGAAATGGTTAATGGTTATCCTTCTGCACGTATTGCACCTTTCGGTGAAGTAGTTAAGAACGCTGCTGATGTAAGTATCTCTGCAACTGGGGCAACTGCTACTACATTCACATTTGAATCTCCTGTATTCTTACAAGAGAATGTTGAATACTGTATCGTATTACTTGCTAATACTAATAAGTATAAAGTATGGCATGCAGTTATGGGCGAAGAAGATCTTGCAGGTGTTAAGATTAATAAGCAACCATATGCAGGTGTTATGTTTAAATCACAAAACGCTTCTACATGGACAGCAGATCAAAACGCAGATCTTAAGTTTACAATTCATAGAGCAGACTTTACAACTGATGCAACAGCTAACCTTGTTCTTAAGAATGATGAGCCTGAGCAAACTAGCTTACAGTATGACCCATTTAAGTGTACGTCTGGTTCAGCTATTGTTAGAGTATCTCATAAGAATCATGGCTTCTTTAAACATGCAACAGTTAATTCGAGTGTGACTATCTCAGGTGTAGCATCAAGTATTCATGGTATTCCAGCATCTGAATTAAATGCAACACATGTTGTAGATAATGTAGAGCAAGATTCTTACACGATTACTGTATCTACGAATGCTACAACAACAGGCATTGGTGGAGCTGGTACAATAGATGCAACAGATAACAGAGCTTATCAGGCATTCCAAACGAATGTTCAGCAAGTTCTACTAACTGGTACGAATATCACATGGTCAGCTAAAACAGCCTCTGGTTTAGGGTTGATGGAAACATCACGTACACCTTATGTACTAGATACTGCATATTCTGCAATTATACCAAATGAAACAATGTACGCTAGCACTACAAGAGTTATAGCTACTACTGATAATAAAAACTCTTCAACATTCCTTGCAAAAGGTGCATTTACTTCATCAAGAAGTAATCTATCTCCTGCAGTTGATCTTGAACGAGCATCGGTGTTTACTATTGGTAATAGAATTGATAGACCTGTAGGATCAACGACAGCAGGCTTTAATGTTGTAGATGACTTTGTTGCAGAAAATACCACAGGAACTGGTTCTGCTCTTGCTAAGTATGTTACAAAAACAGTATTACTTAATGAAGCTTCCTCTACATTGAAAATCTTTATAGATGTTTCTAGACCTAATAATACTGAGTTTGAAATCTACTATAAAACTGCGGCAGATGAAGCAGCGGTCGATGCATTAGCTTGGTCACTTGCAACACCTGATTCTCCTATCCCAGTAAATGATACCGGAGCGTTTAATGAAGTAGAATGGAGTGTGGATCCTTCAGAAGAGTTCAACGCATTTGCTATTAAGATTGTTATGAAAACAGAAAACCCAGCTCTTGTACCTCAAGCATCTGCATTAAGAGCGATAGCATTAGTATAATGAGTGATGTAAGATATGTCCCTGTCAAAGAGAGTCCTGGATTATTCCGGGATTCTCTTACTGGAGCTATTATAAATATGAATAAGAACGGTGCACAGAAAGCAAGAGAAGCTAGACAAGCACTAATAAATAAAGAAAACGAGATTCAAGATCTAAAAACAGAGGTGCAAGAAATTAAAAGCATCTTAACACAATTATTAGAGAGACTGTAAATGGCCATTGTTAATATCACAACCGCTAATACGTTTAACGAGTGGCGTATTGGAACAAATGAGCTCGGAAGTCAACTAGGAGATGTCAGCAGTTTAGTAGATAATAACGCTACTACAACTTTTACAGGCTTAACAGGAATTAATGCAAATGATTTTGTAGGAACTGCTGCTACTTTTACTGTAACAAATACTGCTGGTACTTACTCAGTTGCAGTAACACAAGCAGGTACTGGTTACGCTGATAGCGATACAGTTACAATTAAAGGCTCAAGTCTTGGTGGTGTTGATACTACAAACGATGCGACTATTACAGTTACAGGTCAAACAGGCGGGAATATTGATACTGCTACAATCTCTGGTACTCCTGCAGCTACAATCGCTTCTGAATTTAAACTAGTACAAGATTTTGTAGAAACTACTCAGACTTTAAATACTACAGCTACTACTCTTGCTGATGCAATCAATGAACATGAATCAGATCTTGGTACAATGTCTCTTACGACAACTGGTACTAATGTAACTGCAGCTATTAATGAGCTAGACGCTAAACAAGGTAATGATACACTTGATACCGCTTCATCTACTCTGACAGGTGCTATTAATGAGCATGAATCTGACATTGGTAATATGTCACTTAACACAACTGCAAATGATTTAACTGCGGCTATTAACGAATTAAAAGTAACTGCTGATGATGCACAAGCTGAAATTGGCGGTGACATGGCAGATGATTATGACGGAGATGATACAAATATTATTACTGCTCTTAATAATCTATTTGCAGCAAGTAGTGTATCTACTCTAAACACAGAATATGTTAGACGTGACGGTGTAGGTGATTTAACTGGACTATTAACATTAGATGACTTAGGTATCTCTTCTGGTTCAGATAATATGTTAATTAAAACTGGTGCATCTGATGTAACTCGAATAACAGTAAGTGCTTCTAATGGTAATGTTGGTGTAGGTAAAGCACCTGGTACATATAAGTTTGACGTACAAGGTTCTGCTAATGCTACTACTCTACGATATAGTGGTGAAGATACTGATACTCGTTATTTGCGTGCAGGCGGTGGAGCAGGTGGTATAACAGCTATTAGTGTTGGACTAGATCTTCAAGGTGCAAATACAATTAGCGGTGATCTTACAATTGGATCTGAGTTAGTATTTGATGCTGATGGATATACATTCTCTGAATGGTCTCAAGACCTTGTAGGTGCAATGTTTACTGGTAACACAGAATCTGGCGGTATTGGTGCAGTCTATGATGACTCTACCGGCAAGATCACAATGACTATTGCTAATAACGCTCACTCTCATACAGTATCTAACATCAGTGACTTTACTGAAGAAGTTCAAGATACAGTAGGAGCAATGATTTCAGGTAATACTGAATCAGGCATCTCAGTAACTTACGATGATACTGGAGGAAAGTTAAACTTTAACGTCGCAGATCCAACAATATCATTGACAGGCCCTGTAACAGGTTCTGCTACGATGACAAATCTTGGCAATGTTTCAATCGCTACAACTTTAACAGCAGATCCTACGATTACACTTACTGGCGCGGTTACTGGTACTGCGACAATGACTAATCTAGGCAATGTAAGTATTGCTACTACAGCAACTGCTGACCCTACTCTTACTTTAGACGGTGATGTATCTGGTACTGCTACTCTTACTAACTTAGGTGATGCAACCTTAACTGTTACAATTGCAGATGATTCTCATAATCATACAACAGCAAATATTGATAACTTTACTGAGAATGTACAAGACATCGTTGGAGATATGGTCAATCCTACTAATACCGAATCTGGCATTAGTGTAACATATGATGATACTGCAGGTAAGTTAAACTTTGATGTTAACGATCCTACAATTACGTTGACAGGTGCTGTAACTGGAACCGCAACAATGACAAATCTAGGATCAATTAGTATTGCTACTACTGCAGCAACCGCAACAGTATTAAATGTATATAATGTTTCTGGTACTCGCGTATTCCCATAGGATATATAATTCATGTCTAGACCATTAATAGTAAACGATAGCACTACACCAAAGTCGCTTATTGAAATTGCTGATGACAAGATTTTAACTCATGCATGGAGAATTCTTGATGAGTTTCAATCTAGCGATACTAATACTGGAAGTGTAGGATTGACAGGAGGAAGTATTCCTTCAGGAACAACTGCTATTGGAACCTTTGTAGATACTAGACGCCAATCTGGTCCTGGTGCACATCCAGTTGGTACTGAAACATATAGTACTACATCAACCTTTTTTCAATATAACGGTACTGAAACAGAAGATTATGTAAGGCCTCTAAAATGGGATTCAACATTAGAGGGAATTAGAGAATCATCAAATAGTGATTTAGATTCACATCTTATCGCAACAGCTTTGACAGTTTTAACATCTAGTGCAGATAATTATGGCTTAGGTCAATATAGATTACAACCAAGTGCTCCATCAGCTGGTACATGGGAGAACATGGGTTCAATCACTGATCGTATTACTAATGCCAATGGAACTGTTACAGAAAATACTACAAAACTTTGGAAGAAAACTTCGCAATCTGGTACGTTTAATACAGACGTAAAACGTCCACTTAAATTAGATACTAGTACTACACCAGATTCAATAAAAGAAATGACTGATGCTGAGATAAAGGGATTAGTTAAAAGATTTAGTAATCGAATTATAGAATCTGGTATTGGTACGTATGTAGTACAAGAAAATGCTCCTGCTAGTGGAACATGGGTAAGAAGAGGTGATGCTTTTCACGACGACAGAAGAACAGTAGCTGATGCAACTTATACTGGATCTTATACTGGATATTACGCAGGTAGCAGAACATATTCTGGAACATATACCGGAAATTATAGTGGAACATATACCGGAACTTATGTTGGTACAGCATACGCCGGAAGTTATCTGGGCCCAGGAGTTGTTTATTACGGTGGTAGCCCTCGGTATGTAAATGTATACTATGTTGGTTATTATGCAACTAGTTTTACGGGAAATTATACTGGAACATATGCTGGTAATTATGACGGAAGTAGAACGTATTCAAGCGATGGCTATGCTGGAGCTTATTCTGGAGATTATACCGGAGCTACTGTACAAACTGGAACAGAAAGCATATCAAATGTTAGCCTATGGATGAGGACATCATAATGGAAAATAGAGAAATTAAATACCCAATTTGGGCAAACGAAGAAAAAACAAAAATTAAGTGTCAGTTCCATTATGAAAATGGAGAGAAGCTTGAAGCTTCTATTATGGATACCGAAGAGGGTAATCCTGACTGGGCAGAACTTATGGAAACTTTCGGAGTAGAAGGTATCGATGCATCGCATGCAATATACTTAGAAGAACGTAAGAAGGCTGCTGAGTTACATGAAGCTCAGAAAAAAGAAAAAGAAGAAACAGAAAAAGCTAGTATCTTATTTGCTGCTAAATTAGAAGCATTTGAAATAGATGAAGTAAAAGCTTCTAAAGATCGAATATTGAAATCACGTATCAGAAAAGCTTCTAGTATTATGGAAATCTCTGCATTTACCTCTTTACTTATTATGAAAGAACTTGATACAAATGAAAAAGACAAAAAAAATAAATAACGGATTTGTATATGCAGCATCTGTTCATAAGAAATTTTTGAGTGGTGCAGTATATTCTGCAATATCATTAAAAGAATATTATCCCGATGCGCATATAACGTTATTCACTGTTAAAGAATGGGTAACAGATGACCTATACGATATATTTGACAATATTGTTTTTGAAGATGTACCAAACAATAAAAGAACCAAACTTTGGGCTCTAAGTAAAACACCTTACGATACTACAATTTACCTTGATGCTGATACTGAAATTCAACATGAAGATATTTGTCTATTGTTCGATCAGTTTAAAAATGATGCTGATATAATGATTACTAAGATTAGACCATATTCTGGTAAAATATCAGAATTTCCTGGTGGAAATCTTACTGATCATTGCGGAATGTTTGTATACAAGAAGAACGATAAGACCATACAATTTATGGAAGAATGGTATGCTAGATATCTAAGACAAGAATCTGGAGAGTGGCAATGGGATACTAATTTATATCCAGAAGAATTGCGGCCTTGGGATCAATGGACATATTGGTGGCTTCAGAATAAAACTAACTATAGTATTAAACGTGAATTCTTAGACGATGATGCTCGCTGGAATTTTATTAATACATATAGAGAAGATGAAACAGATAAACCTATCGTAGTTTATCACCATACTATAAGGGTATAATATGAAAGTAATTGAAGGTAAATTAAGCCAAGAGGTATTAGATATTGTAGAGCCATTTGCAACATGGTTTTTTGAACAAGATTCAGATCTCATTAATATTCACGGCGAAGCTGATGAAGATGAATATTACACCAGTAATGAATACCTAGATTATATAGAAGCAAAGGGTCATGAAGGATATCCTGAAGAAAAACATGGCATCGATCTAACTATTATAGAATCAACTCCTATAGAATATAGAGATAAGATTATTGATGTGACAAAGCAATTGAATAATTTTTTTGGATCACAATTCAATGCTGTAAAAATGTATTACCCAAAAGACGGATTTATGAGCTGGCACAATAATCACAACGTGCCAGGATATAATATTCTTATGTCCTACACAAAGAATGGTGATGGATGGTTTAGATACAAAGATCCAATTACTGAAGAAATCATTACACTATATGATAAGCCAGGTTGGACTGCTAAGGTAGGTTATTATGGTCATAACGAAGAACCTGACAAGTTATACTGGCATTGCGCTCGTGCGTATGAACCAAGATTAACTTTAGGGTTTGTTATTCCTAATCAAGAGATGTGGGAAATGATGTGTGACGATCTTACTCCCAATGATGTTTAAATGGCTCATACATTTCACTTGTTGTCGGCCCATTGAACATACAAACTAAAGCATTTGGGTCATAATAGAATTCGAAATCATGATTAGTATTTAAGTACATCTCAACAGTATAATCATTTTCTTTTATTCCATGAATTCTAGAATAGGCAATTCCTTGTGGAAAATACTTTAAAGTAAATCCTTCATGAAATAAAAACCTATCAATGCCTTTGTACTTAACCATATAGTAATCTGCATTGGCATCAAAGTATTCCCATATGTTACTAAGAGATCCACCTTTCCATAAGAGCATAGATGAGTTGACGTACATATCATAACGATCTTTAAACCTAGTCAAATCTCCATAGGTTACAGTATCACCTTTCCAGTAACAACGTATCATTGTTAGATCGTCACAAAGATAATCTAATATATTGTCTATATTATTTTGTATAACAACATCTATATCAAAATAAAGACATGTGCCTTCTGCAAAATCTTTCTGAAACATTGCTAGTTTATTCCAGTATATTTCTAGGTCATTATCTGCAGGTATAGATATAGTATCACACTCAAGATCTTTAGGATCTTCTGTATAGCAAATAAACTTGTGTGGAATGGTTAGATATCTCTCGACGTTACGCTTAAGGCGGTTAACATCAGAGGCAGAGTACTTAGTACCCCATTTTACACATATAACATTTATCATAGGGCTATTTATTATGTTTGTAATGGATGCAGTTACACAACGAGCGATTAAAAAATACCCGCACCTGGCTGCTGACATTGCACAATCATATAACCATAAACAAGTTCAATGTAAAGAATGGCTTTGCGATAATCTTGAATTTATTAATCATTTTAAATTTAAAAGAATTTACGTTGCAGGAAGCTGGTATGGAAATATATTGGTTCCTAAGCTAAAAAATATATTTCCAGGAATACAAATAAAGCTACATGATATTGATGAAGATACCGTGTTTATTGCCAAAAATATATTTTTTAAAGATGATGAATCTGTTAAGGCAGAAGTAGTAGACTCGCGAGATTACCTCTACAAATATCTTGTCATTAATACATCATGTGAACATATGGCTCCACTTAAAGTACGCCCAGGAACATGCGTAGCACTACAAAGCAATAACTACCGTGAAATAGAAGAGCACACTAACTGTATAGATTCCTCGGCCGAATTAGCAGAGCAATACAAAGTTAAAGAAATATACTATGAAGGCGAATTAGCCTTTGATAAATATACACGATATATGGTGATAGGAAGAGTATGAAAGAAACTTTAGATGATATTAAAGAAGATAAAAACTGGTTTTGCCCTCTTCCTTTTAATCACATATACTCAAACTCTGATGGCTCATGGATGCCTTGCTGTTTAAGTAGACCTACTATAGTACCAGATAAGAACATTATTTCTTCTGATAAAAAAATAATGCATAACACTGAAAACACTTCAATGATTGATTGGTGGAAATCTGATACTATGAATGGTATCAGAGATGAAATGATAGGTAAAAGTAAAGAAACAAAGCTTACTGATCATTACTGCTTTAAGTGTAAAAATCAAGAAAGAGTAGAGGGTACATCTTCTAGGATAGGTTGGAAGAACTCTGTATTAGGTACTCTAAGTCACCATAAATCATCAATGGCCTCAATCGTAGCTGTCGATTCTTATAAAGATTGTAATGAGATGGATTTGTCAGATATTGACGATCGGTTTTTAAGTTTAAAATTAAGAATATTTGGAAACTTGTGCAACCTATCGTGCTATATGTGTTGGCCTCATAATTCTAGTACACGAATTAATGATGTTAAAAAGCTGCCAAATGAGTATAAAGACATGTGGTTTAAGAGCAATGTAACTGATGACGGTATTCCAAAAAGTATTTCTAAAGTAAATAAAGATCAATTCCAAAGCTCGTTAGAGCAAATAAAAGATATTGCCCATCTAATTTCTTCTATTAAAATTACAGGTGGTGAGCCTATGATGATGGATAATCATTACAGACTCCTCGATTTGCTTATTGATTCCGGAGACGCCAGGCATATCCAATTAAGATATCAAACAAACTTTACTAAGTTTAGTAGAGGTGAAGAAGCCTTTTTTAAATATATGAAAGAATTTAAAAGCGTGGCTGTGCACATCTCTATTGATAGTGTAGGTAAATATGATGAGTATATTAGAAAAAATGGAAGTACCGATATTGTAAATAAAAACATAGATAAATTACGAAATCTACCTAATGTTTCTTTTGGAATTGCAAATACAGTATCAATGTTAAGTATACTAAATCATGCTGAGTTTCATGAAAAGTGGAAAGACGTATATGTTAATTATTTTGTGTTAACAGCTCCTGACTATCTTTCTGTAAAACATCTTCCTGATAAAATCAAACAAAGATTAATAACAGAGACTACACAAGAAAGCGTTATAAAAATGCTAAAACAAGAAAGAGACGATTCTCAATTTCAGATAGCTATTAAGTATTGTTTAGATCTTGATATGCTATATAAAAGAAATAAAGGAATATTCGACCTTTGGCCTGAATTAGAGGAATACTATGTACAACCCAGCTGATAATTTAGAATTCTTTGGTCGTAATATTAATCTAGATATTACTCATAGATGCGTTCTTCAATGTCCAAGATGTATGAGACAATTTAAACCAGGTTTACATAAAAGAGGACATGATATATCTGTTGAAGACTATGAAAAAATATGCAAGGCATGGCATACGGTTCTTCTCTGTGGTCAAATGGGAGATCCAATATATCATGCAAAACTTCATGATCTATTAGATGTTAATATAAAACAAAAGAATCGTTTACAGATATCTACAAATGGTCATGGCAAAAAAGACGAATGGTGGGATACATCTTTTGCTAAGACACGTAAGATGACTAGTCATGAGTGGATATTTGGTATAGACGGTTTACCCAAAGATAGTCATGTACATCGTGTTAATCAAAATGGTGAAGCTGTTTTTGAAAAAATGGTTGAAGGTGCAAAGCTAGGCAATAATATACTCTGGCAGTATATCGTTTTTAAATATAATGAGAACGATATTGAAGAAGCTACTCAACTGGCCAGAGATAATAATATTAAATTCGTTCTCTTAGAATCAAGTAGATGGCTAGGAGAAGACGATCCGCTTCGGCCATCTAAACATTATATTGATAGAACACTTGGACGTGAGATCGAAATGTTAGGAACACAAGTATGAGTAAAATTATAGTAAGCGATCTTGCAAGCGATAGGCCCAAGCTGACGAAAGAACAAATAAGGGATATGGAAGTAAAACTATATCCCAGATGTTTAGATCTAGAACAAAGGAAACCACCAGCATATAGTGCAGCAGGATATATTCTTCCATGTTGTTGGGCAGATACTGCTAAATGGGATGGTTTTGAAAAACTTGTTCAAGAGCATTTACATATAAGTAATGTTGATGATGTTGATGAGATACTGTTTTCTGATGAATGGGATGAGTTTTTTCATAATCTAATAGAAAATCCTATAATGGCTCCTCGTGTGTGCAAGGTTAAATGCTGCACAAAGATGTCATTTAAGTCAAAATTTGTAGTTAAATAGAGGTGTAATATGAGGTTAACAGTAGGAGATAAATCAATAGGTTTTTTTGATTTTGATTATAAGAAACTTGCTGACGGTAATAGAATAGGTGTGTCTTTATCTGGTGGTACTGATTCAGCAATTCTTTTTTATCTTATGGCAAAACACTTACCAAATGATGTGATTTTAGTACCGTGGTCTTCATATGAAGAGTCAGATAATCCGTTAAAAGAAAGGCCTCTTACTATAGAAGCAGCTGAAGAAATTGTAGATTTTGTTAGGAATGCATTTCCAAATGCAAACATTGCTGAGCATCATAAGTTTACATTTGACAGAAATTGTCCAATAGCATATGAAAAAGCTAAGCTTAAAAATGTGCCATCTTGGGATTGTTATCCTATGGCCATATTAGGTGTAGTCAAAATGGTACTGATGCAAGAGGAAGAGACAAAATCATTCGACAGTAAAAACATCGGCATGCTTGTCGGAGGAATAACAATGAATCCTCCTGTTAAAGATATGGAAAGCGATTGGAGACCTTCAGGGTGGAAACATCCATTAGGCCCAAGATACGAACCTAGAAGATCTAAAGAACACGAGACTATAGCATGGAGTGAAATAGGTCGCAGTCACTACCACCCATTTGTAAATGTCGATAAATCCTTTGTTGCTGGATTATATGAACAAGAAGGACTTATGGATACACTGTATCCAATGACAGAAAGCTGCACTGGTTTTGCGTATGAAACTAATTGGTTTACTGAGCCTTGTAAACAATGTTTCTGGTGCTGGGAAAAATACTGGGCATTTGGTTCATATGACGGTGGATTAACAGAATAATATGTCTAATCCTTGGCTAAATCCAGAATATCATAGAATCAATGGAGGTGTTACTCTAGATATAACACATAGGTGTCTTTTGCAATGTAGCAAATGCATGAGAACTAGGTATCCAGGTCTAAACAAAAGAGGCAAGGATATGCCATTAGAATCTCTTAAAGTATTGCTAGAATCTAACGTAAAAGAAATAGACTTCTGCGGTCAGATGGGCGATAGCATTTATCACCCAAAGTTTGTAGATATTTTAAAAATATGTAATAAGTATGATAAAAAAATTAAAATACATACTAATGGGTATGGCAAAAAAGATTCTTTTTGGGATTCTGTTATTGAAGTAATGGATCATGACGATAATTGCAAATTCGAATGGATATTTGGTTTAGATGGATTACCGCATCAGAGTCATTTATATCGTATTGGGCAAGATGGCGAAGCAGTGTGGGAAGTTATGAAAAAAATGGCAAAACATTCTAATCAAATATATTGGCAATATATAGTTTTTAAATATAATGAAGATAATATTGAAGAAGCTAGACAACTAGCAGAAGAAAATAATATAAGATTTTGGAAATTTATATCTGCAAGGTGGGATGGTGGATATGATCCGTTGAGGCCTTCAAGTAGATTTGCTTTAAAAAGTTCTAGAGAATTACATCATGGAAAAAGATAATACTCTTAGAGATGTAAATAGACAAGATATTATAATGAGGCCTAAGTGCAATAGCGGTACGGCCAATGATATGCATGTAATGTATTCTGCTACAGGGTTTTTATTGCCTTGCTGCTTGTGCGATTCAAGTAAAGAAAACCACGATCAATTTGCTTTATTAGGTTTTTTTGATGAAGAACTTAAAGTTGAAAATGTAGATAGTTTTAGTGATATAGTAACATCAGAAGTGTGGAATGATTTCTATGATATGTTTGAAGATAATCCTCATGGATTAGGTCTTCCTCATGAGTGTTTAAAATTCTGCGGGGTTTCATACGTTCATAATCTAATAAATGACAATTCACAAAGAACCGGATAAATGATACACATATTGACACTAAAGGTTGGTACTAAGTATTCTGTAGACTATGTTAATAGGCTATACAATAGTATTAAAAGAAATACTACAAAAGAATTTAAACTTTATTGCTATACTGAAGATAAAAGGGGTTTACATTCAGATATAAATGTGATACAATTAAATAATCCAGATGAGTTTAAACTGCAATGGCATAAACTTAAGTTTCATAAGATTAACTTCGGGGGTATACCTACAGGTGAGAAGTGTCTTATACTCGACATTGATTGGATTGTCACAGGTAACTTAGATGAGATACTTGACTATGACTTACCAGAAAGAACCTTTGGTTGTTTTGAAAGATGGTGGTCTAACCTAAGATCTTTCTGTAAAATCAATGGTGGATTCCAGATGTTCTATATGGGAGATACGCATCAACTATGGACAACATTTAAAAAGGCTCCTGAACACTGGCAAGAGTATTATATTAAAGAAGGATTAGCTAGTGGACCTGTTAATGGAGAACAAAACTTTATTGATACACATATCACATTAGATAGATCTTGGCTTCCTATGGAGTGGTTTGCTAAACATCATGAAGATGAGTATTTTAAGATACAACTAAACTGGCATATGGAAGTAAATAAGAAAGAGCCATACTTTATGAGTGGTGAGTTTTGTGATACTATTAAGATGGTACATTTTTCTAATGCTGATAACAATATGGAGTTGGTGAAGGATGAATGGATTAATGACTTCTGGTACTAATAAATACTTTATAATAAAAGATAGGAATTGACTATGATGACTGATGATGAAAAGGCTTTATTTCGCTTATATACTATGGCAGATTGGTTAGAGTTTAAAGGCTTTAAAACAAAGAAAATTCTAGAAGAATTAAAGCCATACGAAGATGACTGGAAAAGGTATAATCCAAAAAAGCCTAATAACCGTTGGGGTTTAAGTGTCACGAGTATTGATGGTGGACTTTCTGGTATACCAGATCTTACTAGCCTATTAGACTATGAACTACAAACCGGAATATGTTTAAAGAATGAAGACTTAGCAGTTCCTACTCCGGTGTGGACAGAAAGTACCGAACTAAAACGACTACTTGAACCATGGAAAAAATGGGTAACACGTTGTCATTTCCTACGTATGGATAGAGGTAGTTTTTTTCCTGATCACAACGATGTTAACAAACATGATTTTAGTTATGATGAAATTAGATTAATCGGTTTTGTTGATTGCAATGAATATAATTTTAAATGGTTGTATGACGACAAAATTATTAAAGGTAGTCCAGGTTCTCTTTGGTATTTTAACGGAAATAAAAGACATTCTGTATTTTCAACACAAGACGGTGTGATGCTATTAGTTGTTTGTTTAAAATGGGATAAAGATTTATTCCTGCATATATTAGATAATAGTAAAGCAAGATAATGTATTCTATGCTGTGGTGTTTATCAGGCATATTGTCTGGTGTTGTGTTTGGTATTATACCAGGTGCAGGGCCGTTCTTAGCTATTGCTACAATATATCCGTTACTACTACACTTAGATCCGTTTAATATATTAATATTTTACATTGCTCTTCTTATCACATCAAACTATACTAATAGCGTAACAGCTATTCTTTATGGCATACCTGGAGATCCTGCAGCGGTAGTAACAGCTAGGCATGGTCATTCGTTATTTCTAAAAGGTGAAGGTCACCTTGCTGTGAGTAGCAATGCAGTATCTAGCACAATAGGATCTATCTTTGCTATATCATTATTTCTTTTATTTCTACCAAACATCTATATAGCTTTTCAATTTTATAATAGTACCATACAACTTGTGGTAATCTCATTAGCAGTAGTGCTATTAACACTGTTATCTAAACAAAAAATATGGAAAACAATTCCTTTGTTTATATTAGGAGGAGTGTTTGCAAAGATAGGATTTGATAATCTATCGTATAAGACATGGGGCACGTTTGGTTTTGAGTATTTAACATTAGGTATTCCATTTAGTGCAGTAATGATAGGCTTATATATTATACCAGAAATAATAAAGTTTAGAAATTTAGACATAAGTCAACATCAAGCAATTACTAAATTTGGTTATGCAAGGAATACATTAGGTGCTACAGGAATAGGAAGCATTGTAGGATTTTGGTGTGGACTTGTTCCAGGAGTTACTAATATTTTAGGTAGTTATCTGAGCTCTAATTTACTTAAGACCGATATAAAAAAGATTGCGGCTGCAGAGGCTGCAAACAATAGTGGAGCATTAAGCTCATTATTGCCATTAATTATTCTTGGAATACCAATCGTAGGTAGTGAGGTATTAATATACTACTTAATTCTAACTAAGGGATTCACATTCGGAATAGACACTCTGCCAGTATTTTCTGGTATACTATATTATATACCTTTAATATTAGGTATATGTCTATTTTTATCATGGATGTGTTTTAATCAACTTGGAAGTTTAGCATATCTGTATAAGAAATATAAAAATTCATTTACAATAGGCATTGTATTGTTTATTTCTATTATGAGTATATACATATACCCAGTAAAGGAATGGATGATTATATCTCTAATTGCGTTAAGTGTGTTTGGTTATTTCTTAAAGAATTTAGATACATTTCCTGTACTATACGGATATTTTTTAACAGATTTATTTTGGGATAACTTGATGAGAGTTATGATAATATACGGATGAAGAATTTAATACTAGGATATGAGCGTGGCCGTAACAAATGGGAAACTATTCATAGAGCACTGTTAGATATAGGTCAAGAAGCTGATGTAGTCTTAGAGGACTTTGATAAAATAGAAGGACCATATGATAGAATTATCACTGTGGCAGAAAGTCTATTGCCTATTCAAGCTGAGCTAGAAAAGAAATGGGGCCTTAGTAATCTGTCAATAGAATCGGCCAACATTTTATCTGATAAAAAATTAATGGATGATTTTTGCATTGATAATGGACTAGAGAATCTTATACCTGACAGCATTATACCAAAATCCCCAAATGATTTAGATATATTTAAAGATAGACCCTTTATAATAAAACCGACAATAGGTTCAGGCACTAAACAACATAGATCTTTTGATTACGTAACATTTAATAATCAAAAAGATTTTATGCAAGTTGTTGATGATTCTTTCTTCGATGATAATAAAAAAGGATATACACATACTAACTTCAATAATAGAACTAGTTACTATATGGCGCAAGAGCAGCTACCTATAGAAGCAGATCTATACGCTCCATATTATTATGGAAAGAATAATGTGATTTGGGTTAAGAGCAATATTGTGGTAAATACAATAGACGAATATAGCTATGAAACTAGATGTTTAAGCTGGATGAGTATTCCTACTAATAGTGTACCAATAGATATAAGAGCAGAAGCTCAAATGTTTATTGATATAGTAACAGATGAGTTACAACTAAAAAATATGTTTTTCTCTGGTCCAGATTACTATAAGCATGGTTCTAGCATTAAATTGATAGATGCTAATCCAAGGCTTGGTCAAGGCCTTCA
>Ga0181390_1000330_pt1 | contig 21270 bp, 28 predicted proteins | sample 13SPOviralmetaG_FD_130085 | JGI IMG/M metagenome (GOLD analysis project Ga0181390, IMG submission 130085) | Marine viral communities from the oligotrophic San Pedro Time Series (SPOT) site, San Pedro Channel, CA, USA - 13 SPOT_SRF_2010-07-21 | ecosystem: Environmental > Aquatic > Marine > Strait...
TACGGATCATCAGCTTCACACTGCAGGAGTTTGATCTAGATCACACCCATTTCTTTGTACTCATTATGGAAGATATCGAGATGCTAGCACTGCGCCATGAGCAGAGACTGCTAGCAACAGCACAATCTAACTAACAGGAATTAACAACATGCCACAACAATTTAATAACCACATCGACGATCTACCACAAAAACTGCGCTTCCTAGCCATATGGCCAGGTGAAGACCACACAGCAGAGATATGGTCTCTGTCAGATGTAGAGGAAGACTTTGGATCGAGCGGCGAGATCATGTACTACATCAAAAAAATGCAGATAGGGGAATCCCTTCACGAGACTGAGTCTAATCTGATCCTGTTCCGCGTTCCTTCTTACTCCTCCACCCAAGAGCTGAGCCGACAGCTGGGTCTTCCCATCAAGGCATAGCCATGTTACTACTTGCACTATTCCTCTACATCAGTGAGGATCCTCCGCCAAAAGAAGAGCATGAGATCAAGCCACCACCGGAAGTATCTCCCTACTAAAAGTGTAACACAGATTCACCAATGATATAATATAAACACAACCCACAACGGAGTCATTATGACAACAGTTATTTATCGAAACACCTCTTATCGTTTTATCGGCTATGCTAATCTTCCCGGGTCTGAAGTCCTGTGTGAGCATGGTGGCAAGTTCTATCGCTTTCCTGTTTCCAAGTGTCAGTTAGTTAAGAATGTGACTGCTGACAAACATGAAGAAGAAAATGTAAGTCGCTGCAACACCTCAACAAAAATGTAACAGCATACCCATCGTGGTATAATATATAAGAACCAAACAACCAACCAACCAAAAGGAGCCAAAATGGCTACAACAAAAACTTTACTCTCAAACATTTCTAGTCTGGTACACAACGGTCTTATGACAGAGGCAGAGGCTGGCAAGTACCGCAACCGCTTAAACCGTCAAGTTAAGCTCCGAGACTTACAGGTCAAAACTGCACAGTTGGCAGTCAAGGTCAAAGAGTTCATGAAACCCGGCACAGCTTATTCAATTAGCGACTTGGTGCTTAATGTAATGAACATCAAAGCTCCTTGTCATGGGTATAGTGAAACAAAAGAAGAGCGGAGTCATCGCGATGGTGTTGTTAAGCCTCTGATGATTGCGGCATTAAAGCACATTGGGGCAGAAACAGTAGGTACCGGGGCACAAACAAAGTACCTCATTCCGGCTCTGCTTCCTAGCATTGTGACACTTGATGAAGTTGATGAGGCCTAAATGCCTCATGAGGTTGCACAGTAAGATGTAACCTCTGCTTCCTTATGTTATAATATAATCACACAACAACCCACAACGGAGATACAATGACTAGTCATACTAAAAGTCAAATCCAAACATTACTTAGCAACCCCGCTTACACAGATGAAGCACTCCGCATTCTTGGTGAGAACCAGACACCGAGCGAACTTCGCAGCAAGAGCACACACATCAACAATGACATCGGCTTCTCAGCTGCATATGGTACAACTGGTACGAGACTCTTTGAGTTTGTCACTGGCATCAACACCAAGACGGGTGAGAAGAAGTGGCAACCTAAGTCATTGGTGCACCCGGCGGCACAACGCGTCTTTGGTCGCTACATCCGCAATCACGGTCTCAACTCCGCACTGGAACTTGGCCAAAAGATCGCAGGCATTCACTGGAAACAGTTAGGTGCACTACTCAACTGGACTCCCACACATCTACCGGCTGCACCTGTGCAGACCAAGCGGAAAGCAGACGGCACATTAGATCGTGTAATTGTCCGCGGTGTAGAGTTTCAGGCACACAAAGGCAAGGCAATCCGCGTGCTCTTCGACAGCAAGAGGATCTGGCTCCCTGTCTCACAAATCGATATCGACGATACTTCAGGCGAAATCACAATGCCTCGATGGCTCGCTCGCAATAAAGGTATGTTATAAACTCCGTGGTTGGTGGTTTTGGAGGGGTGGCATTGGCTGCTCCTCCTCTTACCACATTGTAAACCGGCACAGCACAGAGTATACTATACAACGAAATAACACACAACCAATAAGTGGAGATACAACAATGAAATGGCTAAAGAAACTACTAGGTATTAAATCACAGCGCGAAAAACTACTAGAAGAGCTGCGACTATATGAGAAGAGAGCATTTGAGGCTCAGCGAAGAGGAGACATGGAAGCAGCAGGGGAGTGGCAGAAGAAAGCAGAGGCAGTAGAAGATGCAATGACCAATGACTTCCTTGATGACTAGAGGCGATCTGCAACCTGGTGCTCTGGTGCACCTTGCAACACAACATATACTATTCATTCAAATCAACACTACTTGCAGGAAAAACACATGACAGACAGCAACGGCAAATGCATTAAGAACATCACAGCAGCTGCAGCCGGAGAAGGCACTTACTACATCGTCAGCTATAGAGACGGCAGCTGCAAGACATACATGAGAGCTACAGGTGTAATCACCAAGTGGCTGCAGCAAAATGGTTAGGAGGAAACATGGCGGGCAGAGACAAGAGCTATAGAGACCAACGGCGAGAACGAGAAGCAGAGCAACTGGAGAAGAAGTACAAAGAGCAGACACGGGGTGAAGCACTGCGGAGAGCCAAGAAACAGATGGAGAGCATCTCACGAGAGATAGCAGAAACTGTTGAAGCGGAAGAACAATACAGGGATGGCCTAGCGATCTCATTCCAGGGGATGGGAGATAACACACTGCGGAGACGGATAGAAGCAATAAGAACAGAGCTACTTAGCACCACATCATATGCACAAGACTTAGTGGAGATCCTCGCAGAGATGGAAGATGAGGTAACCCGCAGGAAGGTTGATCTTTAGTGGCACTAGTCAAGGATCTGGATGCAGCCAAGTTATTCCCTTACCTCAATGGTGCTCTAGTCTCTTATGAAGTACGGACAGTATATACTCACAATAATAGTACAGAAAGTACATGTAGAACAGGGATAGTAACAGATGTGAAGTACATGCAACTAGGTAGTGGTAAGCTAGTCTATGCTATCTTGCACATCACATCAGGCTGGGGCATAGCTAAGCTGCACCATAATGAGTCTCAACTCCGCATATTACAGCTCGCGGACGGGACTAGTTTCCGGGAAGATAGTGTCTTGAGCACCAGTCATCTCGCACGCGTGCTTAGTAAGCTTTGGTGTGCAGATCAGAAGCGGTTACTAAGCGATCGTTAAGTATCTCGGGCACGGAAGCTTCCTAGATCGCCTGGTAGTGCAGCGTGTATAGCCACAATTTGGCCGGGCAGAATATATCTTTTGCACGAGCACACTATCTGCACAATGCGGCCATTACTATCCTGCAGTGGAGAGATATGCACAGAAGAGATAATGGCAAAGTATCTCGTGCCCGTAGCTGCATCCAACTCCCACTCAATAAGAAACCCCGGTTTTAATGCAGCGAGCAGTGTATCTTCTGCCGGTCTATAGCCGCGAAGAGAAGTAAGTCCGTCGAACAGCTGTGCATGTGTTAGTGCCATATAGCTCTAAGTATCTCGGGCACGGGTGATCTACACATCTCGCGCACACAAAAAGACCCAGCATCCACATGGGACTTGGGGTCTAATGTATCTCGCGGAGGACGGCTTAAGACTCCTGAGAGTCTTCACCTGATGCTGCCGGCTCACTAGCATCACCATTGGTGTCAAACTGAGGAGCTGCTTCACCAAAGGAGTAGCGGGTCTGTGCACCGGATCCGTACTTGCTAGCACCAAGGATCTCCAATGCTGCCAACATGCGGGGTTTAGCCACACCGTCACGGTGCTTCTGCTCTTCTTTGGTCTCTCTGTAACCGTGGCACGGTGCTGAGATTCCCATGACACCGCGGACTAGATCGGAGATCTTGTACTGCATATCGGCCACCATGAAGTCTTGGAGCTGGGGCACCAGATCGGCCACCACTTGAGCTTCGGCGGCTTTGGTCTCTGCCTTATGGATGCGGTTCTGGATGCGGCTGTGCTCGGCCTCGGAGATGATACCGTTGCAAAGAAGAGAGTTGAGGTTAGAGAATAGGGTCTTGGTTGTAGCCATGGTTGGCCTCCGTTGGTTGGTTGGTGGGAGAGTCCAGGTGCCGGATCCCAAACCGGTTCCCCTAAGTGGGGTGGACATATATATTATACCATGAGGCAGGCTCCGTTACATTTTAATCCAGTCCTTTTGTATCTGTCTTGCGCTCGAGTCTGTGTGTCTTGCGCGTCATCCTCCTGTCTGCAGAGCCCCTATTTGAGCCCCTTCTAGAGCCCCTCTCTGACCCCCGGAGCGGGGGCCCCTAGCGCGCAGCCCCTATGCCCACCGGCCTATCTAGGGCCCGGGGGCTGGCCTAAGGCAAAGTTTGCCACACGACAACTTTTTGACTAACTTACCGGAACATACGTACACACAGCAGCAATAAAAGTTTTAGGGCCTTTTTCTGCACGCCACGCAGTGGATATTGCTAATTCCGTCACAAAAATCTCCGGAGAATATTCTGAAAATTTTTCCTAATTATGTTATAATATAAGGAAAACTATGGCAGGTCTTAATACAACATGGAAGATGGATGATCGCGATGTTCATTTAGGTGATATCATTCGATATCTCAATCAGAGACGGCGCCGGGTATATCACATACCGGCTCGGTCACTTTACAAAATGCTGCGCCGGCGACTAGAGACTGGACGAAAGCGTATGATGCGCTCCGATATCTCAGTACCGATCATTCTTGTCGTTGACCGGGAAACTCGCCGGCCGACTGTTGTCTTGGATGGTAATCATCGTCTGGCTAAAGCAGCAAAGATGAGGGCAGGCATACCGTTTCGAATTCTTTACAGTGATGAATACGATATGCTGTTCGGGACATAAATATTTCTCCTGAACTTTTGGGGAACTTTTAGATAGTTATATCATATATTGGAGATATCATGAAGATAACAAGAAGACAATTGCGACAATTAATTGCAGAGGCTTATAGGACAGGCATACCATACAGAAGCCCTATCGATCAGTCAGACACGATGGTTACCCAGAAGTATCCTCAGTTTACAGACAAGATTGCTGCATCCGAACCTAGGCAACGGGAAGCGTTTAAGTCTGCATTAGATCCAAACCGACCTCAGCCTGTCATTAATATTCGTGGAATTGATGACCCTAGATTTGGTGTTACACAAAGACAGATAAACGACTTAGTGGATGAGTTCTTTAGCTACAATCCTCAAGCATTCGCCGGCGCAATGTCACAAGGTGGAATGACAATGAGGCAGATAGCAGAAGAGATTTTTGATCATCTTCTTACCGGTGGTGGTGTTGGATATGAAGTACTTTATAAAGATGACTCAAACATAAATTACTCAGACATTGAAGAAGTGGTTCGACGATATGAAGACGCACTTAGTCGCCCTCATCACAAGCAATTAGGGCATATATCATGAAAATTAATCAGCTACTTAATAGTTATATACAACATATCATGGAGAATGTATGAAACTTAATAGAAGACAATTGCGAAGACTTATTGAATCAGCGGTCAATGAAGAAGAAAAGACAAATGAGTCAACACTTAGTGACACAAAAACGAAATGTGTAGCGCTTTTTGGAAACCTAACGACAGCCGCAGCGATGAAAAAGCTTAAGCCTGACTACATTGAAGCTCGTGATAAAATCATTACACTGAAAGAAAAAAGCGAAGTAAAAGAAGTCCTTAAGGACTTTGATAAATCATTAGCAGGGGCATATTATTTTGGTAAATTTGGGGCACCAGATGATCAGATTAAAGAAAAATTTGGCATGACAGGTAAAGAAGCCGAAGAAAAAATAAAAAGTATTCTTTCTAATTGTGAAAATTTATAAATCAAAAAGTGAGAGCAGCTCCGTGAGCAAAGCACATTTTCTCACAAAAATTTCCCCTGAATTTTTGGCAGACTTTTTCTATTTATATACATTGTACATTGGATTGGAAGACGTATGAAACTAACAAAAAGACAATTGTTGAAATTGATTAGAGAAAGTGTCTTAGACATAAGAGATGTTAAGCTTAAAAGAGTTTTCGAATCATTCCAAGAAGCGTGTTTCTCTAACTCTGAGCTAATCGATCTAATCATGATGCTCTTTAAAGAGCGTACTCTAGACGTTATCACTGATGAAATAAACTACGAGCCTCATCGCGCAGAAGCTGGAGTTGATCTAGACACAATATACGGTAATAACTATGATTACGAGTTTTACGACAATGTATTTTTAGATTTTATTGGTATGTATAATGGAGAAATTGACAAAGTTTTATCTGGATATCGTGGGGAAACTCTGACAGCACGAGGAGATGAGCCTTTTAACTTTATACCTTATGACAAGGGAGCAGCTTCTCCGATTGATGTGATCATCAATGATTTTGGCTTCGAAGGAAGCGATGATGAATTCCAGAGCGATGATGTTATTCCTTTTGACAGAGATGTCCGAGGCTTCATGTCTGTTTTTGACAAGCAAGAGCCCAAAGAGATTGATTCTGAGCGGGCATCATTAGAATGGGAAGCGTCTAGTCAGAAAATGAGGTTTATTGACAAAAAGGTAAAAGAGTTTGGCTTCGATCAAGAACTGAAACGTCTAGGTTTTTATTTTACTAATGCTGTTTTAATTGATCTTTTAAACAAGGGTGTGTTGACTAGTGACGAAACTTTCCTAGAAAAAAGGCTGGGTAATGATATGTATAAAAAGCACCCGGGTAAAGTCAAAAATTGAGAGCAGCTCCGTAAGCTAGCTCTCTTTTCTCACAAAAATTTCTCCTGAACTTTTGGCGAACTTTTAGATAGTTATATCATACATTGGAGACAAGATGAAACTTAATAGACGACAACTACGCAGGCTCATTGAGTCGACTTTGAATGAGCGATATTACCCAGAGAACGCGCTCGGTAACCCTACAGCTGATAAAGTCCAGGACGGATTAAATCAAATGGGTCACCAGTATAAAGTTGAAGAAGTTCCGTACATGTCAGGCGGGGTTAACCCATTTGATGAATTTGATTCGACAGTTATAGGTACACTTGAGAAAGCAGGGATGTATGATAAGAACGTATACTATGTCGACACCGGTAAAGACTTTGACGCTGTTAACGAAATAGAGGGGTTCATTGACGATGTAGCTGGCAATACATTTCACAGCTCTTCAGGTGGGTTCTTAGGGCGTACTGTATTTTTTAGAGGTTAGTTTTAAACCGTAAAGTCGAGGATGACCCTTGGGGTCTTACTCGGCGTTCATAGGGTAGGGCTAGCTCGCGCCGGTGAGGACCGGTGTTTTTTAATTTTCTCCGAAAAAGTTTTGTAAAGAAATGCATTCTTAGTTATAATGTTAGTAATGGATTTAAATCCAGTAGCAAGTATAAAAACAGGAGAATACATGCAATTCAATAAGTCAAAAAGCACAAAACGTTTCAACTTCAATATCAGCCGTGACACTGTGTCACACAAAGTAGGCGCTAACACTGTTACAATTACAACAAATCCTTCTGATGATTCTTACCTAACTTCACGTTCACAAATTACGATGACGGTTAGAGAAGCGAGAGCATTTAAAGACTTTTTAAGCTCTTATATCGATGGTAAGTCCACTGGTACACCTGCAATTGACTAGTCAGTAGTTAAAGTATGAATGTAGTAAGGGTCGGCATTGCCGACCCTTTTTTGTTTTATTTTGATATCACTTTGGGTAATTAATATATACTAATATACTACCGAAGGAATATTATGAAAAAGATAAATAAGAATAATTTAAAAAAAATGATTATTGAATCAGTCATGATTCAATTACTAGAGTCTAGTTATTTAATTGGTAATGACTTTGTAGAAGTAATTCAAGAGCTAAAAAGGATTATTCACGAAATAGGTGTTAATAATACTTTTGACGCTAGAGATATTAAAAGTCACCATCATTATGGGAACATGGAAGCGATTACTCCGTACTTTGGTTACAAGCAAGGTGATGCTGCACTTTTAAAAGTAATTGTCGATTTAGAAAGGTATTTAGAAAGTACAGTTATACCATGGGATACTATTGACGCTTATAACAAAGATATACTTAAACAAGAATTGTTAGAAGCTTTTCCTAATAGTTTTTTTGACGTCAACATTTTCATAGTCAATGGTGAGGACACCGCGAGTGATCGAGATTCGTTCTATAGAAAGGGTGCACGTGAAGTACCATGGTGGCGAGGCCCATACGGAATATTCAAATAAACAAGTAAGTTCATTTATACATGAGGAATACAAAAATGAAAATTAGTGACGAAAAGTTAAAACAAATCATTGAGGAATCTGTGAGGCAAAAGGCAATCGAAGAAGGATTTTTTGATGATGCTGTGGACTTTATCGCTGATAAAGCGAAAAAAGTAAAATCATATGTCAAAAGCGCTTTTAATTCAATAGGTGAATTTTTTGACTCTCTCGATGATGATGCTACAAGTTTCTCTGGCAATATAATTAACATCCTAAAACAGTCAGGAGAAGATTTTATTAAAGACTCGATAAAGAGTAAGAATAACCAAGAAGATCTGGCTAAGCTGATCAAGTACTTTTCTAATCAAGAAGATATCAAAGAGTTTTTAAAAAGCAACTCTAACCATCCTGAAAATATCGATCACCTTTTTAAATATTTGCAGAAGAAAAATGTCAATATTGAGGATTTGTCGATCAAAATAGCAGTAAAATTAATTGAATCAGGTACACTAGACATTGATTTGTCGCTTAATCCTCCAGTCTTTATAAACAAAACAAAAGATACGTCGAGTGAAATTGCTGATGCTTTATTATCTTCTATGGAAGAGTTAAACGCTAACTTTGGATTAGACTTCTTTATTGGTGGTAAGATTAAATCAAAAAGAAAGCTGGGTAAAAAGATTGAAAAAGGTGCAACAAAATTAATCATAAAAAGAAAACTTAAAAAGTTATTTAAGGATTAGGTTAATAATAAGCTTCCATAATACCGTGAGCTTCGTGAAGTAATCCAAAAGCATGCCCTAATTCGTGTCGTAATGTAATATTGTCTTCACGTACCATGTGATCTGAAAGTTCTATTTTAGCAAAATTAATTGTTCTATCATTGTGATCACTGAAGTAGTAGTAATCAATACTAGTTATTCCATATTCTATCACAGTCTTTTTATTTTTGGATATCTGGATGATTCCAGGTTTAGGAAAGTCACACCGATTTTTAAAAGTTAAAGTGTTAAACATTGCTTTACTTCCAATCTCATCTTGCCAGTATTTTAAACTTTCTATGACCGATTCGCGAGAAACCATATCACCGCAAACCTCAATGTCAGGTATTTTATCCCACTTATATGTATGACTAGACTCAGCAAAAGCATTAGTAGCAATGATAAAATTTAAAAATAAAAAACTCATGATTAACTCCTTTGATAATATTATATATAATTGTGTGTGAGGTTACATTTTATGTTCAAAGGTTACAAAACAAAGAAAATTAAAATCAAAGGGAAATATTATAGACTTTGGATCGCTAACAATGACAGAAAGCGAAGATTAGGCTTGTCAAACATTAAGAAGCTTCCACCAAGAACTGGGATGTTGTTCTATTATGACGACGATGTGCACAATAGTTTTACTATGAAAAACACAAGCATGTCTTTGACAATCATATTTTTAGATAAAAACGGTGATATCGTAGATGTTCATAAAGTACCCGCCCACTATAAACACCCTATTATTTCAAAAAAACCTTATCGTTTTGTAATAGAAATTTAAAAATGAATAGATAGAAAATATATATATTATATAATACAAGCAGAGGAAATTAATTTATGAAAGTTGATGAAAAATGGGTGCAGAAAGAAATAAGAAACTCTGTCTTAAGGGAGTCTTTTAAAAGAGAGATAATGCTAGACGAATCCATGGCCTCTATTGGAGGTAAAATTGCCGATAAGTTTAGCAGAATACCTATCATAGGCAAGTACGGTGGTGGCTACTTAAGAGAATATCTTTTTGCCAGGGTGAGCCAAAGATTCAAACTTAAAAAGAATGAAACTATGGGTCAGTTTTTAAGTGCTGCTTTTAAAAGGTTGAGCTTTGAAGATCTTGGAAGAATATATTCTCGCGAATTTACCTGCGAGGAAACAACATCGCTCTTAATAGAAATTTCTTCAGATGTCTTAACAAAGAAGTTAGTAAAGTCAATACTTATTTACTTGATTCAGAACTATGATCTACATGATATAATGAATAAAGCAATTAACTTTGATTTTGATCTGGCATTCAACGCAGGAAGTAGAGCAGCTCGTCAGCAAACTTTCATTCCCGGCACCGGCGGATATGCAGGTGTTGAGGGTTATTCATCTGAAAGTATTGGCGATATCTTATCTCAGGAATTCCTTCCTGGTCAAGAGTTCACCGGTGGCTCACAGGCTCTGATGAGTAGAAATCAGGCAAACGAAGTTCTAAATAGTTTAATTGGAATTGTGGGCCAACAATTTTTAGAAGAGATGGTTTTAAAATTCATTACTTCTAAAGTAATCCCGCCAGTATCAGAATTTATATGTGATGATGATACTGATCTACACCCAGGTGCTAGCGATTCTGAAAAATTAGATAGTAAAATTGATAAAGTTAAAGGCCTTACTGGCACGCTTGATAATTTGGTTGCTACTGGAAACAATACTATCAACACTAACACCAAATTCTACAAATAGGAGAAAAAATGTATTTAATTGAAAGTGAAATTAGAAAAATTGTTAGAAAAAACTTAATCAAGTACCACCAAGATCATTTACTTAATGAACAGGTTTTGAGCAGTAGTACTGATCTAAAATACCTCAAGCTGCAAAAGACTGTAAAAGTTGACGGTGAAGACAAAAAGATAGATGTTTCAAGTATGAAGGTAAGCGGTGTAAAGGGTGTGCTAGTCGGAGCGGACAACAAGGATTTTGAGTTTTTTATCCCGTCTACCTACGCTACTGATCAAACAGGAGACATACTTTTTAGAGCTAGTAGTAATGACAGTTTTGCTGAAGCTGATGAAGCTGACTTAGAGATAATTAAAGATTTTATTTCCGAAGAGGACGACGAGGTCAATATTAGAGAAAAATTTGATCCTGCAAAAAACACAATTAATAACAGTTTCAAGGCCTTGCTTAATAAGAGTGCCGAAGATATGTGGAAAGCTGTTGCAAAAGATGGTGGAGTTAAATTCACAAGAAAACTTAGAGCAGAAATTGACTCGACTTGGGGTGATATTAATAATTATCGTGGCAGAAAAGGACAAAAACCAATAGGGACTTTATTTGAAAGCACTCTTGATCCAGGCAGTGTCAATATCAGCGTTGATATTCCTGCGGGTAAAAAGAATCTAGGCGATGTAATAAGTACTATAATAAATAAGTCGACAGAATTTAGAGGCGGAAAAGACAGTGGCTTCTTTAAGGGATCTGCGCAGGCGATTAAATCATCTTTTAGTGACAACAAAATGACAAGCAATGACGCTCATGATCTGTTCTACGATTTAATTAATGGGAGAGAAGGATACTCTTACTATCATTTAAGTCTACTAGGAAAAGCTTTCAAAGAGAAAACTAATGAAGATCTTTGGGAATATATGGAAAAGCAGAAAAATAATCAAATGTACACTTCCGGGAAATTTAAGAAATTAATGTTGACTGACAGTGTGTTAAACACAATTCCTCTTTTTCACTTAATTCCAGAAGATGGTGGTCCTCTTTTACCTGTATACATGACAGGAAAAAAAGGTTATGAAAATTTAAGAAAAGCTTTGCTAGAAAATTACTCAAAAAAAATAGGTAAAGAAAAGAAACCTTCCAAAGAAAAAGAAAAAAAGAAAAATAAGGGCGACGAAAAATTAGGCCAGACCCCTAATAAGGAAGAAATAACATCAACAATTTATGATAGTGATAAAGGCGCCATGAGAAAGTCTAGAGGTGCGTCTGGTGGAATCCGGATGTCTGTCTCTTCGGATAGTGACAACACAGTCAAAGGTTTTGATGATCTAGGTTTTAAGTCAGGAACAGACGATTATATAAGAAAAGAATTGCGCGGACTAGTCAAGAGTGAAAGAAAATTTAGAGGTACCGGAGTTGTTAATCTAGAAGTATTTTTTAATAAGTTCGGTAGGGTTTCTAAAGTAAAATTTAGAAAAGGTCAGGGTAAGCTAGCTGCTAGACAAGTTGAAAGAATGAAGTCTAGAATACAAGAAATCCTTGTTAGCGCTAAATACGAAGAGTATCGATCACGAGATGAATGGTATCAAGATTCTGGTGTCAAAGATAGAATGGATAAGAGGGGTAAGGGTGGACGTAACGGGTCCAAAGTTAACATGACTGTTAAGCTGTTCTAGACTCATATATCGCTTTTCTGCCCGGGCGACTTTTAGCAAAAAGTTTTATGAGTTCGCCTGCTTTTGAATTTGCTTGATCTTCATGAAATCCTCCTGCGTCACGGATTGGCCCACGTATTAGGCCGAGTTGATCTTGCATCATGTGTGTCATTTCATGAGCAACAGATCTGAGTACATCAGCTAAAGCCCTGTTTTTGCAATAGACTCGACATGTATTGTTTCCAACTTCATAAAGTGCTGTTGTTGCTATACCGTGATGTTCCCGAGAATTAGTCAGAAAGACACTAAATTCTCCTTCTATTGGTAAACTATCTGAACAAAACAAAATGAATTCTCCAGCAAGCTTAAGCTGTTCTGGTGTATAATGCAAGCTATGGTCAACGTTTAATTTCATTACGGTCCTCTCATCAATAAATATCTACAACTTTATCAATAGATTTTACAAAGTTTGATATTTTTGTAATGTCCGGGCCCATTGATACATTTTCAAATTCGATAGCAGCTGCGACTAAAATTGATACTAGTTCACCTTCTTCGTTATAAACAGCTGAACCACTACTTCCAAAAGTCGCCGGTATACTATACATACAAAATCCTTGCTCACATCCTGCAAAATACCCGTCAAACATAAGACGCGTATTAGGGGATCCAATTCCGTTAGGTGCGGCAAAATTATAAAGCTTATCGCCTATGTCAGGCATCTCATTGGCAAACCTTACCGGGGAAAAATTTTCTTGCTTAAATTTCAAGGCCTCCAAAAGACATAGATCGTCATCTTCGTCTTCAAACACAACCTTTGCATCTCTCATAGTACTACCTATGTAAACCTGTATTACCCGATCGCCTTCCATAGACATGTCCTCTTCGGGCGGGGTGTCGGCACAAAAGTGATTGGCAGTCATTATAAAAATATGAGACTTTGATTGTGATATTACTACGCCGCTAGCTGACGAATCTGGAAAAGTTACCTCATCACATGTAGCCATTTTTTTATCAGACTCATCACAGAGCACAAGATTAACTTCCTTGACTAGAAATGTAAAATTAGAAAGTTGATCCTTGTATGTATTGTTAAATTTTGTTTCTACTATTTTTGGGTGACCATTACAACTGAATAAATAAAACATACTAAATAAAGATAGAATAGATCCCAACATAATTTCTCTCCAATTTTTAAAAAAATAATCTACATGCATATAAGCCCTTATAATTTTAAGTATTACACAAAAATGTAACGTACAAAATAGTGTTATATAATATATCTATACAACTAAGGAGCTATTATGACAATCAGGTTAGGTTACGCATGTATTAATATGCATCTACAAAAAACACAAAAAGTCACAACAAACCGGGGTATGATCAAGCGCACTTTCAAAGCAAAGGGTGTTGCATATGCCTCAGAGTTGGCAGAGTTTAACACAAGAAACATCCTTCCTATTCTTATGTGGAATCACAAGAACAACATTAAAGTATTTCGTATGTCATCCTGCTTATTTCCATGGGCATCTGAGTATACGTTAGAAGACCTTCCTCACTGGGAACAAATACAAATCAATCTTAAAAAAGTTGGTGCTTACGCAAAACACTGTGGTATACGTCTTTCTTTCCACCCTGGACCTTTTAATATACTTACTAGCCCAAAAGAACATGTTGTGGCAAATTCAATAAAGGATTTAGAAACACACGGTAAAATTATGGATACCATAGGTATGCCTCGCGATCGCTGGTCAAAGATAAACATACACATTGGTGCAACTTATGGTGATAAAAAGTCTGCTATTGATCGCTGGTGTAAAAATTACGAAAGACTACCAGAGAGCGTTAAGTCACGCATAACACTAGAAAATGATGACAAAGCTAGTATGTATAGTACTAAAGACTTATACCAGGTCTACGAAAGATTAGGTGTACCTATTGTTTTCGACTACCACCATCACAAGTTTTGTACAGGTGATCAAACAGAAGAAGAAGCACTTAAATTAGCAGCTAGCACGTGGGGAGACGTTCGTCCAACATGTCATTATTCTGAATCTAAAGCTCTTAATGAAGGATTGAAAGTTAAACCTCAAGCACACAGTGACTATATTTTTAAAGAAGTTCAAGACTATGGATTAGATATTGATGTAGTATTTGAGGCAAAAGCTAAAGAGCAGGCGATACTTAAGTACAGAGAATTATACGGAGATAAACAATGTCAATTACTGGCAAAATAAAACAACACTTACCTCATCAAGAATTATCAGAAAAACTTTGGAAAGAAGACAAATTAAAACCTGCAATACGTGAGCAGCTACTAGAAATAGCAGATGTATTTATTAATTATCTTGGGATACCTATCGATGTTGATGATATTACAATGACAGGCTCATATGCAAACTACAACTACACACCCTATTCAGACATTGATCTACATATTATTGTCGACCCAAAGTCTATTAATGAGGACGTTGATTTAGTTGAGGAGTTCTTAAAAGCTAAGCGACAATTTTGGAACGATAGGCATGATATTAGAGTATTGAATATTGAAGTTGAGATGTACGCACAAGATATCAATGAACCACATGCTAGTAGTGGTGTGTATTCTATCCAAAATGATGACTGGATAGAAAAACCTAATAAATTCAGAAAAGAGTTTGATAGAACAAATGTTGCCAGAAAAGTAAAGTATTTCAAAAGGTTGATCGATATAGAAATTGAGGAAGCCAAGATGAATAGAAATATTAAAGGACTAGAAAAAATCATAAATAAAATCCGTGATATGCGATCATCCGGGCTCGAAAAAAGCGGTGAAATGGCCGACGAGAATATTATTTATAAGGTACTGCGTAGCGAGGGAGATATACAAAAACTTTATGACATGAAAGACAATGTTTTTGATGTTGACTTAAGTCTTTAAATATCGTAATTATGTCCCATATCTTGTAAAATTGTAAAGATAGTTTCATTAATTTCTTCGCCTAGACTCGGATCTTTGCATTTACTTCCGCCGTAATCATGATCATGTTGGTAGTCTTTTGCAATTTCTAAAAATTCTTTATGTTGACTTATAATTTCGCCGGCAGAAGCTTTTTCACTTGTCGGAATTCCGTATTGGCCATTACGACCTCTATAGCCATCTAACACAAAGTCTAGTGTGCTCTCAAATGAATTTGGTTCTATATGATTAATTGTGTCTCCCCAGAGTACTCTAAATTCAACTTCAATACCTGACATGGCTTGTCCGACATCCTCCGCAATGAAATTAATATTTTCTATCTTATCTATAAAACTATTTAGTGCATCTTGAGTACATATCAGTAGAATTTTGTGTCCATAACCATCCATTTGAGCTGCCAGTTCGTCTGCCTCTCTTTTATTGTAACCTCTCGCGCTAGGAAGTCTGGTAAGTTTATTCCGCTGGTCCATCGTTAATGGATATATATTTTCATATCCTAGGACGGCTAGATCTGGGTTATACGCATAAATAGTGTCAAATAAGGCATCATGAGCTTGTTCTGTTATTTCTGATGTATCATAATTACCAATCATTTCTTCGTCAGCGTCAAATAAGTATTCAATAAAAATTGTGGTTAAACTTAAATCATTTGTTATTTGGATATTCTTCCTACTCCTTAATTGCTGCGTAATGAAATAACTTCTGTCTGTATGTGGTTTTCTTTCTCTGGCTGCTTTTTCATGGGGTGTTAATCCGCCAGTCACTACTGGTATTGCTTTTTCAGGAATCTCATCTTCTAATGGGTTTATTCGTCGAGTACCTCCGTAGCGATAATCAGGCAATTGATCACCTAATGATTCTACAGCTCTTTTATAATCTTCATAACTAACAGGACCAAGACCAATTTTATCAACTTGTCCGAATAAAACTTCAAAAATAGAGTTAAACTGGTTTATATGAGATTGCCTTTCGTAATAGCCAAAAGCTTGAATTTTTCTTAACTCTTCTTTTAGTTTTGGAGTATTATCTAATAGAGTTTTACCAATAAAAGCAATATATTGTGCACGTACTCTTTCAATATCCCTCATGGTCATACCGTCAGGCAAGATATCTGACGTAACACCTTTTGTCAGTTCATCAGCTTGGGTTAAAAAAGCTTGCCTTTTAGGATCGTCATATTTAAGTTCTTCGCCCTGTTTTTTAAAAGCTCTAAGTTTGTTGATTATGCCCTGGTTGTTTGAGAACCAGTTTCTTATATCACTGTAAACTTTCTGGGGTACCATTGTTGAACCAGATTCTAAACCTATAAAATCAGATTTATAAAAGTCGTTAATTGACTCTCTGATTAGTCTTCTAATGACATTTTTAGATATTAACATAAAAATTCCTTATTTTTTCTTTTTCTTTTTTCCGCCCTTGCGCTTTTTAACAGTTGCCCAAGACTTGCTTGGATTGGCAGAATTAACTCGGGCATGAGCCCATTGATGTGCTGACATACCTTTTCTAGATCCTGAGGAATAATAAGCGGCTAGCCCTTTTCTAAATTCTGAATAAACAGAACCTCTAGTAAAGCCTCTTTTATCTGCTTTTTTATCTAAAGACTTTTTAACAGCTGCAGACAAACCTCCGCCTTTCTTCTTCTTTTTTTTACGCTTCTTACGTTTCTTTTTTTCTTCTAATTCTTCAATCTTTTCTAGAATTATTGCTAGCTTTTCAGCTTCGACTGCTTCACTGATTAATTCGTTTAATTGATATCTTGAAACTGATAGAGACTCATTCTTTTTCTTATCCCTTTCTTTCTTTTCCATTTTATCTCTGCCGTCATAAACTCTTTGTTTGAGTTTATTACCTGCTTTAGTTTTTCCTTGTTTAATTAGCTCTTTCGCTTTTTTAAGCATTTCCTTAAACCTATCTAACTTTTTGTCTCTTTCGCTACCTTCTGGTGCCTTATAGTCAGGGTGATGATTTGATTTAGGGTTCTCTTGTAGTTGAATAAATGATTCTATTACATCATCTAAGGTTTCATTTTTTTCCTTATCTTTTAAGTCTACACCTCGCATAGCAAGTATGTCAGCTTGTGTTATTTTATTCTTAGGTTTTCTTAAAGCAGCAATTTCTTTATCAGACATTTTCTTATTTTTTTCATTTAATTTTTGTAAATTGTCTAAAACTTGCTTTATTAATATAGTGTCTTTATTCATCATGATAACCTAGTTATTTATAATATATATTAACTTAATTCATATTAAGTATAGAATATATATGTAATTATCACTCAGGATGCTAAATTATATGTCAATTTTCAAAAATCATAAAACAGTAGCAGATCGATCTGCATCAGACAGAAGGCGCCATAAAGAAAAAATAGAGAAAGCAATCAAAGAAGGTATTCATGAAATTGTTGCTGAAGAGTCTATTATCGGACAAGATGGAAAAAAGAAAATTAAAATCCCGGTAAGAGGAATAAAAGAGTATCAATTTATTCATGGCACAGGTAACGGTACGAAAGGAGTAGGATCAGCACAAGGTCAAGATATTCAAAAAGGTCAAGTTGTTAGAAAACCTAGTCAGCAAGGGCAAGGTAAGGGAAAACCTGGCAAGCCAGGTGATAATAAAGGTGAAGATTATTATGACGTAGAAATATCTTTAGATGAATTAGCAAAGTACTTATTTGATGATTTAAATTTACCCGACTTAAATAAAAAGCATTCTGATACTGTTATGGCTGAGAAAATAAAAAGAAAAGGATATCGTCCGAAAGGCATTAGAGCTAGGCTGTCAAAGAAAGAAACACTTAAAAATAAAATTAGAAGGCAAAAACAAGCAGTCAAGAATGGCACATACGATCCTGAAGGAGAAGAAAGATTCCCTTTCCATTATGATGATTTAAAGTACAAGCATATTGAAGTTAAGAAAAAGCCTATTACTAATGCTGTTATTTTTATGATAATGGACGTCTCAGGATCCATGGGCAAGCGTAAGAAATTTCTAGCAAGATCATTCTTTTTCTTACTGTATCAATTTATTCGTTACAAATATCAAACAGTAGATATAGTTTTTATATCACACACGACAGAAGCACAGGAAGTTAACGAAGATGATTTTTTTAAAAAAGCTAGTAGTGGCGGCACGTTTATATCTTCCGGTCTGTCTATGGCTGAAGAAATAATTAACGAAAGATATAACCCATCTGCATGGAATATATACACATTTCATTGTTCAGACGGTGATAACTGGTCTGAAGACAATGACAAGGCATTAGAAAAAATGTCATATCTATCAGATATAAGTCAATTAGCCGGGTATATACAAATCAAGCCCGAGCAAAGTTCTATCTGGGGTGAAGAGATGGCAAAGGTATTTGAAGTCCTAACTAGTAATAGTTTCAAGGTATGTCGAGTCAAAGATAAGAATGATATTTGGCCGGAATTTGCTAAGCTTTTTGGAGGAAAGTATGAGCTCTGATTGGGGTGTAAAAGATCTTAAAGAATGGGATGATAAAATACGTGAAATTGCAAGAAGTCACGGTCTAGACTGGCACGAAATAACTTATGAGATTTGTGATTATTATGAAATGATTGGCCACATGTCATATCATGGAATGCCCAGTCACTATAATCACTGGTCTTTTGGGAAATCATTTGAGCAAACACACCTTAACTACAATTTAGGACAAACCGGTTTACCTTATGAGATGATTATTAACTCCAATCCATCAATTGCTTATTTGATGATGCAGAATCCTCTATATTTGCAAATATTAATTATGGCACATTGTGTAGGACATAGTGATTTTTTCAAAAACAATAGATGTTTTAAAAATACAGACCCGGACTATGTAGTTTCAAGAATGAGAAATGCTAAAAAAAGAATTCAAGGATACGTAGAAGATCCGATGATAGGTCAAGATAAGGTAGAAAATTTTCTAGATAATCTACACGCAATCAAATACCAGACAAATAGATATAACTCTCCAAGAAAATCAAAAGAAGAGATAAAATCAAACGAAATTAAAAAGTACAACAGATATAAACAAAAAGGAATAATCTTAAATTCAGATATTTTGCACAGTCAACGCCTTCTCCAGCCAGATCACGATATGTTATCTTTTTTTTCTGAGTACTACCCAGATTATTTTAAAGATTGGCAATTAGACTTAATTGACATTGTAAAAGAGGACAGTCAATATTTTATGCCTCAAATACAGACTAAGATACTAAATGAAGGTTGGGCTTCGTTTTGGCACTACAAAATAATGCATGAATTAAAATTACCAGATTCAATGCATATACCTTTCCTTAAGATGCATAATGCAGTTGTCAGACCTCATATAGGTAGGGTTAACCCCTATCATGTAGGTTTTTATATATTCCAAAAATTAGAAAAAGAATTTGGTTTAGAAAGGTGCTTTGAGGTCAGAGAAGCTAGTGATGACGTGTCAGCCTTGAGAATGTTATTAGATGAGGAAGACTTTAGAGAATTAAACTTCTTTGCGTATGAGAATAAAAAAGATGGCAGCGCAGTTGTATCAGAAGTTGTTGATCATGATGACTGGAAAACAGTTAGAAATGAACTTATTAGAAACACAGGGATTAATATGATACCTCACGTTTATGTTGACAGTATTGACAAAGACAATACTTTAATACTTAAGCACGAACATGACGGTCGAGACCTAGACTTAGATTATGCAGATAAAGTCATGGATCACGTAAGGAGCATATGGCCCTTCGATGCAAAACTTTATACGATAATAGAAGAGGAAGTTTGGGAAATTTAAATTTTACATTCAAAATATAATAAAATATTATTATAGAGCAACAGGAGTAGCAATATATGGCACGCATCAAAAAAGACTTCTTGTCAATGATTAAGAAGCAAAGATCACAAAAAAATAAAGATAAATTTGAAGGAACATTTTTAGATTATCTTGAACTAGTTAAAGATAGACCGGGTTCTGTTAAACTAGCACACCGAAGACTTTATGAGACTATTAAAGATAGGGGTGTCGATACATTAGACATAGGCGCTGAAGGTTACAGAGATATATTTAATGGTGATAAGATTAGAAAATATGATTATTTTGAAAAAGAATTTTTTGGAATGGAATCTGTAATTAATAAGTTAATGAGGTTTATGAAGTCGGCAGCTTTTAAAGGTGAAGAAAGCCGGCAGGTTCTTCTCCTAATGGGCCCGGTTGGAGCAGGAAAATCAGCACTGATCGATTCAGTTAAGCGTGCACTGGAAGAAGCAGAGGATTACTACTATTTAGATGGTTGCCCAATAAGAGAAGAACCTCTTCACCTTTTACCTAGAAGCTTAAGAGGTGATTTTGAAGAGATGTTAGGCGTGCATATTGAGGGTGACTTATGTCCAGTTTGCCGGCATCGTTTGATGACAGAGTTTAATGGTGAGTATGAAAAATTTCCAGTCAAGCAGACAGGCTACTCCCAAAGAGGCAGGCGTGGTATCGCAGTAGTCCCCCCAATGGACGCTAATTCGCAGGATGTGTCTGTATTAATTGGAACTGAGGACATTAGTAAACTAGATCTTTATCCTGAAGATGATCCTAGAGTCCTTTCTCTTAACGGTGCGTTTAACGTTGGTAACCGTGGTATAGTTGAATTTGTAGAAGTATTTAAAAATGAAATTGAATTCTTGCACACAATGTTAACAGCAACACAAGAGAAACGCGTGCCTACCCCAGGTAAAAACGATATGCTTTATTTTGATGGGGTGATATTATCACATTGTAATGAGTCAGAGTGGAACAGATTTAAATCTGAACACACTAACGAGGCTATTTTAGACAGGGTTCTTAAAATTGAAGTACCTTATGTTTTAGAGTTAGACCAGGAGCAAAAAATCTATGAAAAAATAATTCACAGATCAGACTTTACTGATGCACATATTGCACCGCACACTTTAAAAATTGCATCGATGTTTTCTATAATGAGTCGTCTACAGCCTTCTAGAAA
>Ga0181390_1000332_pt1 | contig 21168 bp, 26 predicted proteins | sample 13SPOviralmetaG_FD_130085 | JGI IMG/M metagenome (GOLD analysis project Ga0181390, IMG submission 130085) | Marine viral communities from the oligotrophic San Pedro Time Series (SPOT) site, San Pedro Channel, CA, USA - 13 SPOT_SRF_2010-07-21 | ecosystem: Environmental > Aquatic > Marine > Strait...
ACTGCAACTGCACCACTATCTGGACTCATTGACATATCTGCCAAAACCAAATTACCATCATTATCAAACAAAGTAACAGAGGCAGGGAATGCACAGCGGTGCGAACTCTGAGCAACCGAGATACTGGTTACGCCAGTAAAACTTTCTGTGTAAGAGGCTTGATCACTTGAGAAAGTTGTACTAGTTAATGTAAGACCATTACCTGCACTGTATGTGGTGTCTGTATCAGTAGCAACAAAATTCAGTTTCCCAGTTGTGTCATTATAGGTAACTGTGATGTTAGTTTCAGTGTTACTAGAAACCATTGCACCAACTATATCTTGAACCTGCTCATCAGAAAGCTGAGTGTTTGCAGTTCCTGCAATAACACCACTAGCGGAAATGGTTATATTACTACCTCCACTAAATAGAGCGTAAACAGATGCATCAGATCTGTTAGTGTTTGTGGTGTAACTCGGCAAACCGAATGTACCATCATGCTTTAAGAAATGACCTGCCGTTCCTGCGGTTGGGATCACACCACTGTTACCAGTTCCTAATGCTGTACGAATTTGACTAGCAGTTTGATCAGCTGTTGCACCTGCTTCTATACCATCTAATTTAGTATGATCAGCGTTCGTAAAGTTATTCTGTGATAGCTCACCATCTTGAATGGAATATGTAGTGTTATCGTTTGCTGAGGTCAGGGTTTTAGTTCCACTGTTATATGACAATCCACCTGCTAGAATTAAATCATCACCTGCGATAACATCATTTCCATCAACAGTAAATACAACATCCGTTGCTCCAAATGTTTCAGATGTTAAGTAGCTAGGATCAGTAGCAGGAATCCATGATGGAGTTACATCAGCTCCAGTAGCAATACCATCTAGCTTAGTCTTTAGTGTAGCGGTAAAGTTCTTAGCTGTTAATCCATTATCTCCAACTGAGTACTCAGTGTTAGTGTCATCAGAGCTAAATGTAAAGGTGTTAGTTGTTGCATCGTATGTAACGCTTGTAGCATTCTCACCCTCAAAATTAACTTGCGCTCCAGATCCAATAGTTTCTGAGTTTGTACCATCAGATGCTGTCCATGATCCGTAGGCATCTGCACTTGTTGCAATGCCATCTAATTTCGTTTTAAGCGTATTAGTAAAATCATTAGCAGTTTGACTATCCGCAGAAATAACACCACTAGAGATAGAAATACCGCTACCAATTTTAACACCCCCTTTAGTAGATGAACTAGCCGTTGGTAAAGAGTAGTTATTGGCGTTATCACTAGCACCAATAGGTAACGCATAAAATGAACTCCCATCGTTTGAGATGCTCCATCTTTCTGTACTTTCATCCCATTGAAATACGGGCACAAACGCACCATCACCCCGATCAACAGAAAGCCCAGAATCTGCTCCTGCATCTGCTCCAGAGTTTAATGTGATGTTGGTGTCCTCAACAGCTAACTCAGCTGTATTTAAAATAGTCTGTGTACCATTGACAGTAAGATTACCAGTAACTACAACATTATTTGAGAATGTTTTGTTACCTGCAACTGTTTGCACTCCAGAGGTACGAACTACTGTGGAATCAACACTGATACCACCAGATCCTACACTAATACCATCATCAGCATCAGCTGAGAAAGATACACCAGTTAAGGTAATACCATTACCTGCGGTGTATTCTAAACCTACTACATCCCATGAAGATCCGTTATAGATTTTAACTTGATCATCTGTGGTGTGGTAATAAACTTGTCCAGTTGTAGGTGAACTGGGATTTGCAGTCAGTGTTTCTAATGCGAAATTCTCTATCTCTGAACCGCCTAGATCTAAACTACTGAGAAACTTAATAGCCATAATTTTTTTATTATATAATTTTAATTAAAATATGCTTTACCGCTTTGAGCGGTTCTAAAACTTATTGATACTGCGTTATCGCTAGTGTATTCTACCTCAGCAAAAACGACTTCTTCATCACTGTTCACAATAGTTACACTAGGTCTGGTGTTTAAATTGTGAGTAACTGCCCATGTTGCACTAGCTACGGATTGGTTATGCGTATAGCGCACATCAATCCACTGGATTTGTGTTCCAGTAGATTTTAAGACCTGCCCTGCCGTTCCAGTAGCATTGTCTTTATCCTTTACCTTACCGCTAAATTTAACAGAATCGGTATTGACATAAACTGGTATGGTATTACCATCACCATCAGACAGCTGTACCTCACCAGTAATTTCAGCACTGTCCGTAGTTTTGATCAGCCCTTTGTAGGTGTCCTTTACCTTATTACTTGTTAGCGTTGCCATGAATTTTGTCTATATATCGTTTTAAGCGTTGTAAATTGATCCGTTTAGGTTTGTATCGTTTAGATGTTCCAACCTCCGTAGTATGCATCTTTTTGCGGTTGCATGTCATCATTATTATTGCTAAAGTATTCTGGGTACTTATTAGTGTTAAAGCTCATGTAATCCATAAACCTCCTGCCGTAATGCTCTGCAATATCTCTGTGCTTATTGCTTAACATGTCAATTTCAGATTGCTCCATAGGAACACTGTTTTCACTGGTGTGCTTATACGCGCCTCCATTGCCGATTGTGTAGGCACTGTGAGGCAGATATTCACTCATAGCAAAGTGTATAAGCATCGGCTGAATGTAATCATCCAGAATGGTTATATAATCCGTTTGGAGGCTGTTATTAGTTATATCTGATCTGAGCTTATCATATAGCTTAGATCCTAAATAGGATTGTATATGGATCTCTTGTGCGATCTCAATAAATGGCAGGATCTTATCACTGTCCACATTACCAGAGATCACACTATTCTCAACTAGGTGTTCACGCTTTATGAATAATACTTTTGCCATTATTTACCGTAATTTGGATGGTGTCCATTGTCTTTCATATCAGTTGGTGCTTTGCTTACCTCTTCTGGGTTTTTAGGTAGTTTAAAACCGCTTCGCACCGCTTGATTTACATTGACAAACTTTGTTCCTGCTAAGGCATCCCCTCCGTAGGGTTCGCCATCTTTAGTTAATTTCTTTTTATAGATCCTGCGTTCCCATCTGTGGTGGCAGTTCACGCCACCTTTGTATTTAAAGATGGAGTAGTTTCTACCCTTATGCCCATGCGATTTGTTTACGCCCTTTGCCGATAGAAATCCTATATCCTCTTTGCGGTAAACTTTGTTTCCTTTAAGCATACTCTTACAAAAAGATCTAGTTTCCCCCTTAGCACTCTTGCTAGTGCCTTTTACATAGGCATAGCGAACCTTGTACAGCTCACTATCTTGTGATGAATCATCTCTTGCAGATAGGCTCACTAGACCGTTGAGGTAATTCTCAACATCAAAATCCTCTGGCTCATCTTCAGTAGATTCCTCATCTACATCAATAAGCTCATATTCATTTTCTAGCGGTTCATCTTCACCCACCTGCTCAATAAAATTTTCTAGATCAAAATCAGAGGATAGATCTACATGATCTTCACATGGCATGAATTTGCCATTGGGCATCTCATGGTAGCCTACGCATCCAATCGTAGAGGCATAAGCAATAGCCTCTTCTTTAGTGTCAAACGATGGCATCTCAGCAAGGTTAGATTTTAATGGAACACAGTTCGGTACTTTCTTACCGTTCTTCATCTTCATTCCTATCATCTCGTAACCTGCCTCACATGGGTTATCCTCATTTAATTTAGTGCATCCGCAATCCTTAGAGAATTTACGCCCAGTTTCCTCTTCTTTAGTTTCAGCATCTAGATTGTCATAATCCATGAACTCTAGAGGCTGTAAAGTTTTAAAGTATAGGTTCAGAGTGATCTGATTAAATGTCAGAATATCATCTATTGCATCTAAGACCAATTCTTGAGTGCTACGGATCACTGTGTTTTGAAATAACAGTGATGCCGTTTTGATCTCATCAGCATTAGATCCCATACCGCTACTATCCTTGATCCCCAAAAGGAATGGACTGGTAATGCGGTGTGCTACCATTAGTTTTTCTCTGGCTTCTTCACTAAGGAACTCGTATTGACTAGAGGCATCTGATAACTGGACTGGCTCAATAGAGGCTTGAGTATCTGCACTGTCATTGAACGCAAGGATGAATTTCCCTGCATTGCTTGAGCCACTAAATTTGTCAATAATCTTGTTCTCAATGATTGCTCTTTCCTCATCTGATGGAACTCCGTTGTTAAAGTTAATCAGCATGGATGGGTGCAACCCCGAACGCACATTATTGATATGGAAATTAGCTACCTCAGCTTCAAGCTCTGCATACTGCAACCCTCCTTGATAGTCTACTGGTGAATAGTAATAGAAACCTGCTCTGTATGGCTTGATACAATAGATCTCAATTTTATCACCCTGCTCACCAAAGCCAAACGCAGGAATGCGCTCTGGCTCATATCCCTTTTTACGGATCTTGCTCCAGTCTTTAGAATACCAGAATGCTTCAATTTCCCCATCTTCATTACATTTTTCCATGCGTAATGTTTCTACTGGGAAATGTTCCACCTGCGCTACTTGCGATTTGTCATCATTGTAGATCACTTGAAATGTCGCTTGACCTAATGCCTTAATATCAAAGCAAATCCTGCGTAAACAGTGTTTGCTAAACATACTGATCATCTGGGCGTATTGATCTGGTCTACGGTTGGCATCAGTTGCTCCGATGCCCTTACCATAGATCAACTCAGTTACACCATTTATGATGGCATTATTAGTTGCCGATCCATGATACTGTGAGATCAAGTAGTCATAATACAAGTTATCATCACCATACTCAACCCATGACTTGCGATTATCTTCTTTAGCTTGGGGAGTGGTGTAATTGCTTAGATTTACTATTCTTATTTTACTCATCGGTATAAATATCCATTACTACTGCTTTCTTTTTCTGTGTATGTGTCCTCTATTGTGGTGTATTTCTCTAGATCAGTTTGATCAGTACAAAACATTTTACCTCTGTATATCTCCTTATAACTGTCATTAACATCTTGCACTATCAGTGTGTAAAATGTACCCTCATTCATAAAGCCAGATGGCATAGTGCCAATCTGTGATTCTATGAAATTGTGCGTTACATCCACTACTTGTGAACTCACAAAGGAATTTACCACCTCTTTGGTTTCCTCATTAGTTATAGAAAATTGGACAGCTCCAGTAGGAAACTGTCTAGGCACTACTTTTATCTCGTGCGGATATTGTGTTGTTATAATGTGCATACTTATATAACCAGAAAACGGTGTATCTGTTACCAAAAAAAAGGGATGCCCGAAAGCACCCCTCTAACCAAACACACAAAAAAAAGACTAGAACAGCCTTATGAGTTAGATCCGCTAGTTACTGATGGAGTTGTAGTCAATCCTGCAAATGGATCAGCCTCTGTTGCTCCCTCTAAGAAATTAGCAGGTAATTGCTCCTGCGCTGATAAGGTTAAAGTGTAACCACTCATATCACCCATACCTGCACCAGTTACAATAGATCCACCAGTTACCTCTGCACCATGCTCTACACCCATTACGAATGCATTGCCGTTGTAATCATGTACTACTACATGTGGTCTACCGTAGGATAATAATTTGATTTCTTTGTGATCCTCTTTAGATAACTTAGTCAAAGATAAGTTCAGAGTTTGCTCAAAGAATGTTGTACCGTTTTCTCGGCTTGAGGTGATCGCTTGTTCAAAGCTAGATCCACCTTTAAGCTCGTATTTGAATGCTGTGATCGTACCTAGATCATCAATAACATCCGTATTTGTTGAATCATAGGTAGCGGTAGCTCCATAGTTAATGAAATAGACAGCTTTAATACCACCTACAACATCCTTACAAGGAACAGCTCTACCTATCGTTAAGTTACATGCCATGCTTTATATTTTTTTGGAAAGAAAAAAGGCGGACAAGCAATCGCTCACCCGCCTTTAATCAATAATTAAACCTTGTTATTCTTATGATGCCAAAGTGTACAGCACACATTCCTGCGATACCCCATAGTTCACCCCTGCGGTGAAACGCATTACGATGCGGACATTTTGATCACCTAAAGATTCCGCAGTGTCAATTACGCGGACTTCATTATGGTCAGACATCAAACCAGTACCGAAATACAAGTTCTCTCTACGCGCACAAACCATGTGATCTTCTGGCATACCTGCACAGACAAATAATGGAATACCCTCGTAAGATAACTGCGCTCCGTTTCCGTACCACATTGATCCTTTACCCTCTAAACCGTTTGCACCTACACCAGATGCTCCGAAACCGTTTAATGAACGGATGTATAGTTGAGCAACTTTCTTTGGTACATAGATCGCTAGATCCTCAGCACCGTAAACAGCTGATGGGATAGCATCTACTACCTTAGCTAATTCAGCTTGAATAGTTCCAGATGCAAAAGCAGTTTCAGTTGTAGTAGCATCTACTACTGCGCTATCCGCTGACATCAATACTGTCAAACCATCAAACTCACCTGCGTTAGCATCAACGCCACCCCAGATGTTTTGCTCCATTTTCTCAGCTACTTTAGCTGATACATGACCGATCAAGAAATCAGCAAATGATGGAGGCAGTTGATCGTAAGCTGAATAGCCCATCTCAACACTTTCCCAGTCGTTTCTAAAATCTTTGCGACACAAAGTAAGATTTACTTCATATTCAGAGGGCTGAAGCACACGCTCTGTAAGCGTTACTTGAGATTGATCAGAGTAATCACATGATGCATCTTTCACCAATGCATTTGTGCTTAATACTTTCAATGTTTCCTTGAACTTAATGTTCGGCTTAACAGTGATTCCGTTGCCTTCAATAGTGTCCGCACTCAAAAGAGATGCAGAAATGTATTTTCCAGCAAATTGACCAGCGTAACTGGTCGTAATACTCGTAGACATAATTTAGTTATTTATGTTTTTATTAAAAAATTATCGTTTTATTCTATCTGCAAATGCAGTGATATTCTGTAATCTAGATGAACGCCAGTTATCAACCAGATCATCATGAGTAGAATTTACAGCATCTACTAATTCTTTAGCATCATCATACTGATCAAACACATCTTGCGGATCTAGACCTAAACCCTTAGCTGATTCTTCTACTTTAGCTAAAAGTTCTGCCATTTCATCAGCACCATCTTTAGCATACATCATCTGTGAGTTAATGATCATCTCATCAATGATGATCATAATATCAGATAGTTTCTCTTCTTGCTCATCAATGATCTCATAGGTAAAGTAGCTCTGATCCATTTGAGCAGATTCTACCTCATTATATAAACGCTCTAGATCATCAACTATGCTCAACTTTACATTGCGCTTAGTTAATCCTAGATTAGTTCCTTTGCGCTTATTTTTGGACAGTTCCGCCCAGATCTTTTGTACTTGTTTGCTCATGTTTAAAAGTTCAAGTTGGTTAAACGAAATAATAGAGGATAGTCTTTGTCTAGATCAGAAAATTGAGAATATACGCTCTCAGCGTTTTCTAACTCTCTCTTAGCATCATCAAACTCATCATACAACTCATCTGCATCCATGCCTAGATCATTAGCCTTAGCCTCTAGGGTGTCTAGCTTTTCTTTAAGCTCATCAATAAATACACCTAGACTAGATGCCTCGCTATTGACAATAATGTTATCTAGATCCTTTTGGATCTCGTATAGTTGATCCTCTTTGTCTGGAGCAAATTCATCTACAATATAAGATGCCTCACCCATAGAGTTTTCTAAATACTCTCTGGAGTTAGCGATCTCTTGCATGAGATTGAGTTCTACCTTGCGCTTTTTAGAGCTGAGGTTTGTACTCTTTTTGCCTTTAGACAATTCTGCCCATACTTTTTGTATCTGCTTCATATTATCTTGATCCAATTATAGCTCTTATCTGTCCTTCAAAATAATCTAATGCCTCGTAAGCAAATTCTTTAACCAAACGATCATTCTCATCTGCATTAGCCATAAACTCCATGTGCATTTTAGCAATCGGTTGGCTCTCAATGTCCATGCCTAATTCATCAAACTGATCTTTAAGCTCATCAAAGGCTGAATCTACTTCATTTCTAAATTCATCATTAAGGTTTATCAAAACCTCTGCATCTGATAAAATAGTGTCAATTTCTGATCTAATCTCTTGCTGAAAGCCTCTACCAACTGCAACTAAATCATTATTAAGCTGAGTGTCCTCTGTATCAAAACGGTCAAAATCTTGAACAGTTGCTAGTTTTACATTTTTACGCTTACCCTTTTTGCTAAGGTTCGCATGTCTGCCTCTTTTTTTGTCTAGCTCTTCCCAGACCTTAGCGATACGATTCATATTACTGTGCTAGTTTTGCCATTACGCGATCCAAAGTAGATCCGCTTTTATCAGCTTTACCTAGATCTAAAGGTTGTGCAGTCTTAGCCTCTGGCTTGTGGCGCATCGGCTTACGAGCAGGTTTCTTGCTCATTGCTACTTCCTCTTCTTTTTTCTCTTCTACCACATCTTCAGCCATCTCTTTAACGATCTCTTCAACCATCATCTTGATCTCATCAACCACTTGAGCTAACTCTTCTTTGGTAACATAGTTAAGCTGTTCAGCAGGTGCTTCTTTCTCTTCATCTTCACTAGCCTCTACCTCTTCAGCAGGTGCTTCTTCAGCAGGTGCTTCTGCATCTGCAATACCAGAAATGATGCCCTCTTCAGTTACCTGCAAGATCTTACCATCAGCCATAGCATATTCACCTACTGGTAGTGCTACTTTCTCGCCATCCTCTGTAACGATAAATACTTCTGCTCCTGCTACGAACTCATCCGCTTCAATTACAGTACCGTTCTCTAGTGTTTCCTGCGCTAAAGCCACCTCCATGTTTAGGAGTGTCATAATGCGCTTCAATGTTTCTTGACTTTTAGCCATGTCTATTATAAAATTTAATTCTTGCTATATACTGAATTACTTGAATCCATATATATAGAACCTTGTTTTTGCTATTTGTTACCTTTTTGACTTTCTCGGATCTTTTTGTCAGCCCATGATTTGGCTGACTTACCACCCCAGAGTAAATAACTAATGTAGCCACATGAATTGGTATCTCCATTATCATAATCCTCTTCAGCTCTTGCTAAATATGAACTCATGCGTTTTATCGTTTCCATGCTGACTGGTCTACCTGCCTCAAGATCCGCTCCTCTTTTTTTGCCCACATCGGTCGCGCACTTGTTGCCGTTTTTCTCGTTAAGATCTCTACCCCTCTTAGCGTTATTGCGTACCGATTTGGGGTAATCACTAAATGATTCTAGTTCAGTACGCTTACCCTTTTTTGTTCTACGATCTTTTTTAATGATAGCTCTTACTTGAGCCAGTTTGCGTTCTGCCTCCTGCTCTTTAGCTAGGTTTACTTTATCTACAAAAAAGCCTTCAATACTAAAACCCTTGACCTTACCAGTTTTTACCCAGTCATTCCAGATCTCATCATTATTCACTTTCATGCTGACCATCCATGTGCCGATGGGCAGATCCATACCGTATAGTTTGCTCTTATCTTGCGATCCCTCAATGATCCAACTTTCAACCACTGTAAGCCCTTCAATATCCACAGCATGTTCCAGTGTAGCCTTGCTTTGGTTTCCGTTCATTAGGAACAGCTCAGATGCCTTACGCACTGTTTCCTTAGAGAAATATATATGGTATTCTTGATCACCATCCCTGCGGTAGATCATCTTGTTAGGGATCAGTGCAGATCCCATCAGTATTTTTTTCTCTTGATCTACTGTTGCTAGTTGCAGTTCTTTCTGCTTATTGAGTGCAATAAAATCCTCTTCAATAGCAGGATCTTCTACTATGCTGATGGCTTGTATGCCAGTAGCAAATGCCTCTTCATCTAAAATCAGTTCAATTATATTCATTATCCAAAACTTGCGTTACTTACTTTCTTTCTATCTAGTTCTTGCTGTGAGCTTACATCTGATCCTACTACATAGGCTTTAACTGGCTCTTTATTGCCCATAGACTGTGCCAGTTGATTAACACCGCTTGAGCCTACTACATTAAACGATGGTGATCGCTGAGGTGCGGTTGGTATGTTAGGCTCTGATGTACTGCCACCGCCCTCAAATTGTGTTGCTCCAATTTGCGCTACTTGAGCAAAACCTGCAACACCTGCTACAATAGAGTTTGCTAACCTTACTGGGAATGGTAGCAATCCATCTGCACCCTCTGCTTTTAAAGCACCTACAATCGCTTGGTATGTACCCACTATGGCTTGACCTTGCGCTAGGCGTTTCTGGATGTCAAACGCTCTCTTTGCTCTGCTCTCATCCTCACCTGCATACACCTCTGATAAAGCTGTCAATGCATCAAATCCATTTGTAGCAATATCCAGTACAGATTCCTCTAGTTCCATTCTAAGATCCCTACGCAACAGTGTGGAATCACGCTCTAGGGTGTCTATCTCTGCTAGGGCTTCTTTCTCAATCATGACTTTCTCATCAGCTAACTGCTTATACAGTTCGCTTTCTGCATCTAAGCCTACCATCTGAGCCTCTAGATCTGCTACCCTTAAACCTGCGATTTCTGCAATCGCTAGTTTCTGGGCATCTATCTTATCTGATTCTTTAAGCAACAGCTCTGTTTCTAGATCCAGTTCAATTTGTCTTAGGTCTATTGCTCTGTTTCTAGCCTCTGCCTCTATATCTCTACGCTCTTGCGCTAGGGCATCATTCTCTGCCTCTGCATCGTAACCTGCTTGATTGATCTCATTCTGCTTATCGGCAATCTCTGTGAGTTTCTCTTCGTATGCTATACGATCCTCATCTAAGCCAGTCATGTCTGATATGGCTTTGAGGTTTGCCAACTGTATTTTGAGCTGTTCTTTCTCAGCATCAAGCTGACCTTTAATTAGATCATCTATGATCTTTTGCTGTTCCTCTCTTTTGGCTAGTGTCTGATTTTCTTTATCTCTTTCCGCTGTCGCTCTGGCTATGTCATCAGCATACTTACTGGCGATTTTACCCATTGCCACTTCTGACTGTTCCGCTTGTTTGCGTAACTCAACCATGCGATCAGCATCATCCATGACTTGATCAGTATCAATGTTTTTAACAGCTGTTGTGGTTGCATCCACAATCGCTGTAACACCTTGTATCACTTCACCTACTGCCTCACCAATGTTAGAGGCAATATCTACCGCCTCCGTTACAATAGTTTTACCTGCTTCTATAATTTTTTCTGAGGTTGCATCTATCTCAGCATTGATCTCTGCAATTTTCTCTGCATCGTTTTGACCAAACCATTTTTCATAGGCTTTCTGGACTTGTAGCACTCCTAGCTTTAGACTGTTTAAAGAAATGATCAGAGGCTGTAAGGCGATGGTCATTAAAGATCCGATCACCTCTTTCATGGCATCAAACCCTCCATTCATTTCCGATACCTTGTTGTAGGCATCGGCAATCGCTTCAGCAATCGTACCCATGACTATACCAATAGCATTGGTTACTTTCTCAACTTGATCCATGATCTTCTGGTTGCTCATCAGAGCATCCTTGAGCAAATTGAAACCCTCTACAACTAACAGCACCCCAGTTGCTTTCATGGCTAGACCTAATCCCTTAAAGCCCTTGCCTAAAACAGCTACACCTTTTTTAGCACCTTGCGCTGTCTTTTGTAAAGCCTTGAGCAATTTAGACTGCTCATTCAGCTCATCATTCTGATCATTTATTGCATCAGTCTGTTTCTGGGTTTCTTTGGTAGCATCCGCTTGAGCATCTGCCATCTTACCTAGCACTTTCTCTATATCTGCAATGCGTTTAACTAGATCCCCAGTATCTGCATTGATCTTTACTGTTTTTTCTACCGCCATTCTCTCTTAATCTGTGTAGCTACTTCACGCCATGTTCTAGGCATCACATGCCTACCCTTAGCTATCTTAGTTAGCTCACTGTTTGCAGGTACTTCTTTAAGTACGCTAATAATGAAACCTAAATTACTGTTCACTGTTATACATCATTTAGTAGTTCTAGACTGGCTGATCCAGTAGTAAGATCAACTTTCATGGAATTGATTTTATAGTTTCTGTTCCAGATCGTGATCATGTCGTTTGACTTTATCGCTAAAACTACGCTCAACGGCAAAATAGCCTCATAACTCCAGAGCCTTCTAGCGGTGTCAAATAAATCAGTAATGTAATCTTCCCAGTAGGTGGCATACAAGCTGTTAGAATCAAGCGTAAGGCTATAAGGATTGATCTCAGCACCGAAATTTATACTCTGTGATGAATCGCTAGAGGTGTTTATTTCCCAAACGCTTGAACGAACTTGATTTGAGCCATCAACATTGAGGTAGTTTAATCGCTTATCGCCAGATAGTGTGATCGCAGTATTTGCATAAAACAAAATAGGTGCGCCTACATTAGGGTTTAGGTCTTTGTCAAAAGCCTTACCCATGATCACATCTGATAAGCTCTGATCATCCTCATCACTAAGCCTCTCAAAAAGCATCTGCTCAAATGGTATATCTATCTCAAACGCTTCACCATCAAAAGTAAATTCCGTTTCTAGATCACCGTACCCTATACCACCGTTGTTCACTCTAAATCTATCAGCTAGTATGGTTTCACTTTCTTCAAATTTAAAGCTGATCTTTTTGTACAGTGGTATTCTGGCTAGTTTGTGGCTATCTGCTTTCACATACTTTGTTAGATCATGTGTAGCTCCCTCTGCATACCAGTCATCTAATGGCTCTATATCATAGGCATCTTTGGCAGTTGGAATTAAGACTAGATTGAACATCTTGAGTAATCCCTGCAAGAAATCCTCTACGGTGATTTCTGGCATGTGATCAGCCATGACCAATTCTGGATTATAATTAGTAGATGCTCCATCCATAGTTGTACTAGCCAATACAGTGTTAGCAAATCTGTATTCTACATCTAGATCACTCAATTCTGAACTAGCACCATTTTCACCACTTAACGCTATCTGGTAAGCATCTCCTATGGTTGGTGAATCAAAATACTGTACTGTGTTAGTTGTAGCGGTGTGAGTAGTTCTACTAACTACAATATCGTTTTTTATAACTACAATTTGGAACGGTGTAGAGGCTGTGATGCTTAATCGTATCTCTAGTGCAGTTCCACTGCTATCTGTATAGGTATCTGTACTGTCATCATATCCAGTGCCAGTAGTCAAACTAGATACTGGATTAAACACCTTATAATCGTTTGGTGCATTATCCTCATTGAACAAATACCCCTCATTTCTATGCGCCCACATATACAGATCTGTAAACACATCTGTGGCGAAGAAATCAGAATTAAATGTAACTGAGTATTTAGCCTCTATTGCATCTATGATCTTAGCAACTTTTAACGCAGGTTTAAAATCATTCTTAATCAGACCATGCGGATCATTGGAGGTGTGGTAGGCTATGTTTTTATTATCGTGATTATTGCTGTTAGAATTAAAAAACAGATCTCTTACTGGTGAAATAAGTGGATAGATCACACTGTTGTTAGTGCCAGTTATGTACCCACCTATACCTGCCTTTACATTACTATCTCTGTAAGTGTGATCATAATCCGATAGATCTAGATCAGTCAGCATATCCTTTCCAAACTTGCCTTTTAAACTTGTGTTCATTCCATAGAACGCAACCGTATATGTCTTAGGTCTACCATCTGCCATGCTTACAGATTCTAGCTCAACCACTCCAGATCTGTACAGAAAGCTGTTGATCTGGATGAATGCTTCTAGCCTTGTATTAGCATTATATCCGCTTTGCAGATCTGGCTCATAGTAGTGCTTAAAGATCTTGTTATTTGTTTTTGTAGCAGGTAGCGTAAACGATTGTGAGTAATCACCAAACACTTTAGAAATATCTCTGACATCTTGAGCAGATACATTAAACTCAATGCTTTCCCCATCGTGCATATCCGCCCTCTGGTTATCTATGTATATTTCTAGCTGTTTCATTAGTGTGCTATGTTCAGATCATCAAAGGCATATTCTACCTCAATGGTATAGTTAATCATGCGATCATTGATATGCTTCTGCATTTCCAGTGAGCTTGTATTTACATTTACAGCTACACCGTTTTGAGTATAGGTGTAATCTCTTTGCTCACCAGATCCCGATGCACTTACTGTGCGATCATCAGAAAGGATCACTACATGATCAGAAACCAAAAGCTGTTTCATCAGCTCACTGTAATCCTCACCCACCCATCCAGTGTTTAGGGTTCTGGTCTTTTTGCTTTTGATATTGTACTTCATGTACTGCGGATCAAACTTCGGGATGGAGTAATTACCAGAGGAATTGACAGATCCAGTAGTGCGCTTGAATTGCTCACTCTGGACATTTACTGCATCTGTTGATTTCTTAAAGAATGTGATGTAATCCCACATGCCAAACTTGTTTACAAAAGCCACATGTACTGGCGTTTGTTTTGGCTCACATGTTACATAGAACTTTCTGCTATCTACCACCTCTGTACCACTCATCAGATCAATACGATACCACTCCATATCTTCTGGATTCCCTACACCACTAATCTGTTGATCTCGCATGAGTGCAGTGAGGTTAGGAACTCCACATGGGAACTGTTTAATCGCCTCAGTAGCATCACCTTGATCTATGCTTTGAGTGTATGTAAAGTTATCCCCATTGGACATCGTTACCTTTATTTTTATATCTACTGCCATAATTAAGGAGTTGGAGCATTACCGTAATTACCATCAGCTGATACGGCATCCCAGTTAGTGCTTATTTGATTCCATACTTGCTCTGCTAGATTCCAGTCAGTATCTGCAAATGATTCTAATGGGTTCATCCATAAACCCATGACCATTACATCATCTTTATGTACATATCTCTCTGCATCTACCATCGTAATACCGTACTGGTAATGGTAGTTTGCGCCATCCTCAAAATTAGAGTAGCCACCAGAGAATAGGAAAGCATCCCAGAAACCAGTGTGTACTCTGGCTGTTGTATCTGTATGTGTATAGTTCATGGTGTATTCTACTTGACACCATTTAAGCATACCAGATGCAGTGTTACCTACTGCATCATCATCTAGGTTTGCTGAATTATATTCTATGTACTCATTTAGAAAGTGGCTTACATCAGCATAGAAATCAGTGCTAGGAAAGTTAGATAACCGCTGTATAGTAAAAACTGGATCAGTTGGTCTAGATCCGAAATCACCATCCCAGATGTATATCTTCAGATTCACCGCTGTGAAAGCTGATACCGCTGAATTGGTATAGGTAATGATCACTGGGCTTTTACTGCCCACAAAACCAGTAGGAGCTACTGTTGGCATTATATGTCTATGTTAAATTCATCAATCATTTTCTCAATCTCTTCAGCTACTATAAATTGTAGCTGTGCAGGTAACTCAGCATACAGCTCTTCTAGCCCTTTGCTAAAAAACTCAGTTTTAGGCAATCCTCTATCCTTAACCTTTCTGGCAATCACCCATGCAAGGTTCTTTCTATTGGCATCCGTTTGCTTAACAAAACTACCAGTTTCTGGATCTCTCACTTTAACCCTACGCTTGTTCATCCACTTCAGTATGCTCATCTGGTGTGCATTACTCTTCATTGAGTATGCATTCTGGTATGAGTATGGACTGCCTCCTTGCACCTTGAACTTTCTACCAGATACCCCTGCATCCAGATACTTACCATACGATGCCATGAAAAACTCCAGAGCTGAATGAACACCTCCTGCGGTTATGACATACCCTATACTGCTTTGTAGATTACCAGAGGCAACCATTCTTCGGTTCGCTGTCTTGCCATCGTTATACTTAATGCGCTTCTTAGTACCTAGCTCTAGTTTAGCTCTACGAACTACCTCCTTTGCAAACGCATGGAGCTTACTCTGAATGACATCATTGATAATAGGACTAGCCACAGATGCTGATTTTGTTTCTAGTCTGGATAGTTAGATCTACACCCCATCCTGCAAGTAGATTCTCAAAGCGATCTGTAAACGGTTCGCATGATGGATCACCTACAAGGTGAAAGCCATCTATATGGGCATCACCTTTTTTGAGGTTCTGCACCAGATCATTAACCACATAGAGCTGAGTGTTTAGTACATCCTGCTCATTATTGATTCCATAGAACGGTTCTGATTGATCTCTTATATCCTTGCTCGTTACATCTACCACATCCATTACGATCACAGAAATAGAATGCTCTATAACATGATCAGTGATTGTGGCACTGCCTAGCATCACATGCGCTAGTGGATATATGCTTTGCTTATTGAGATCAACCTCAAAAATATCACCGTAGGTAACGGTGTTGATCTGATCGTTTGCATCTAGTATGCCCTTGATTTTGTCTAGTATATCGTAAACCATATATATAGAACCAAAAAGTACAGCAAGTGTAGTAAAGCTATTTTCTGCTCATTGAACGCTCTATGGATTTACGCTCTAGATCCTGCCGTTCTTGATCGTAGACCAGTTTGGTAAAGCATAAATGTATAGGCAGTTTAGTTACCTCATCATAGCGTAATAGATCACCATCTGCTAAATGATCTATACTGGATAGCCATCCCCACTTCCTGCTAAAGTTACCCTCTGGTGTTAGGTTTGTTCCAGTGTCGGAATCTTGATCTCCAAAGAGGTCTGGGTATGTTGAGATAACTCCTTGCTTAAATCGCAAAAAAAAACCAGTGCGCCCAGAGCTACACCTAGTGGGAAATCCTTGTAGCCATCATTAGGCTCATACGGTTCTATTGTATATCTCTGCCCTACCTTTTGCGTTATTGGTCTGTATAGGACTGCTACCGTTTTGTGTAGCATGTCCATATCCGATAGGTACTCATCCAGATCTACATACTCCCCTAAACTTATCTCTTCTAGCATGGGTATAAATCCGTACTGTGTACCCTTGTATTCTATGATCGGAGTAAGTGAATGCTTTGCTCCAATCATCTCTAACAGCTCACTCATCATGGTGAAGAAACCATCTGACTGCATCGTTAAGGCGGTGCGTAATGGTATGCCTAAAAAGATCTCTGATGCCTTGAGTAGTGAGAATGTAATATCATCAGTATCTACCTTTAGGTATTTCTGGTACTGCTCAACTGTAAGCTCATTGACATGCTCTGGGAACATGATCTTCATTTCCTTATCTGATGGCGTATGTTCCATAGTTCTTATTTGTCTTTCTGTTGTAGTTGGTAATCGCTAGGCTCATGACAGTATCATCATGTAGCCCTACTGGGTGTCCGTATCTTATGTTCCTAGTCTTAGGGCTGTACTCGTATGTAAAGTAGCCCATCTCTTGATAGAGGTAGGGAAAGAGTTTCTCTGTGGGAATAGATATAGCCACCTCATTGGTGTCTATGATCAAGCCCTCTATGATCTCTGTTTTGCTCTGGTGTGTAGTGATAAATGGGTGGGTATTCTGCCACTGCATTTTGATCTGCTCATAGATCGGATCTCCTACACCATTAACCTCAACCATGCATGAGGCATTAAACTTCCTTAATCGGCTCACCACCTCTTTGATCATGGTGTGCCACTGATTCTGGTTATCTCTATATACATCAACCACAATACCTTTCTGATCCATGATTGTAAGCACTGTAAAATCCTCTTGCTTTCCTATGTCCAGACCTGCAAAGCATTTGCCTACTGGTGATGGGTACTTATCTAGCATGGCGATCTGATCCACATTCTGGAACACCTCACCACCACCATCTAGGAACTCAGCCAGATACTCCTGCCTAAACACTTTCTCTGGTACTGTCTTTTTTGCCTCATTGATCTCAGCCTCATCTATAAACGGTGTATCGTATGAACTGCCCTTATAGCTTTTGTAATTAGGGTACTCTGAGGATGTGCCATATTGATACAGATCATAAAACCAGTTCTTTCCTTTGGGTGTAGAAATGAACAGCACCTTTTTACCTCTGACCAGTAGGGTAGGCTTGATTGCCTCCCTCCATGCATCATCCTTAATGTACCCTGCCTCATCTACGATGGCATAATCTAAGGTCATACCCCTAATGTTATCATACCTCTCAGCTGATCTAAAATAGATCACTGATCCAGTTGATAGTGTGATCTCGTTTGTAGAGTAGTTGTTTGATCTGAGCAGGGCAGTGCCACCTATGGCTTCAATCACTTCTTTCTGCACCTTGTTAGCTTGTGAATACACTGGAGATACCCAGAGGATCTTGCAGGGCGCATCATTGATCGCCCAGTATAAAGCTAGATTCTCTGCCATCATAGATTTACCGAACTGCCTACCTATGGATGCAATGTGGTATTTCTCTGATCCGTTGATCACGCTGTTTAGCAGTTCCCTTTGTTTAGGGTGTGGTGTGAATGCGGTTATCTCCATGTGTTAGGCTACTCTTTCCAATCACCAAACTTTAGTGTAATGTTCTTGAACAGATCCTCACCCTCATTACCTACAATTTCCTGCCTAGCTAGTTTTGGGATCATATATTCACTGAGCTTTAGCATCAGCTCTAAGGCTTGTTTAGGATCATCTCCTGCAACATCTGCTAACCACTTAGACATATTATCCAGATTGCTTTCTACTAGCATCTGGTAAGCCTCTTTTATTTCTTTTGTTGTAGCGTTGGGTGTGCCTTTCTTGCGCCCACCCAGACTGTTACCTTTCTCAAATGGCATGTTAAATCATGTTAGTTTATCATATAAGAAACCAAAAAAAAAGCACAGTGTACTACACCATGCTCTTTTCCTCGTTTAAAACCAATAAACAAATGCGTTGCCTACTCCGCTGTAAAGCACTAGCATTCAATTCCAAAGATAACTAAATCATTTAAAAGAATGTCTATCAACTCTTTTTTTTTGTTGCTGACCGTATAGCCCACACCACAGTTAGGGCATACAGTATCAGTAAGATCACAATTTGAGCCATCTTCTTCTTCTTTCATACTTCCTTATTAGTTTAGCGTTGTTTAAGAGATGCTCTGAGGCATCCTCTATGGTGTTTAGGTGTGAGCATACCAGTACAGTGTTGATAGTGTCATAGCGTAGCTCTCTAAGCGTTTGGCGTATGTATCGCAGGTGTTTAAGTTTGCGTTGGTATTGCATTATCATAGCTCTCCAGTTATATAGTAATCATGTAGCATCTCTTGCACCTCTAGTTTTTCTTTACCTGCAAAGAAATGGTTGTATTGCTGTAAGGCATACAACACTTTCTCTTCACCTGCATTATAGAAATCGGCTGTGCAGGAGTACACACCGATATCACATGAGGCTTTATCTATTACCAGAAAATCAAAATCTGTGTAATCACAGTTGAACAGCTGACAATAAATGTAAACTTGAACTCCGTATGAAAATTTGTATCTGGCACTATACACAAAGTTCTTTAGGTCTGAGGTGGTTTTAAGATCTACGATCCCTCCAGAGTTCTTGAGTATGTCTGCCTTACCTCTAAACGGTACACCCTCTACATAACCAACCGCAGGTACTTCAAACTTACTATCGCTTAAAAGCTCTCTGGCTTTCTCGTTTTTAAAGATCGCATCGGCAATGCGCTCTGCATTGTATTTCTCTTTATTGGTGTATAGCACATGTTTGGGATGTTGTGCGCTCATCTCTTTCCAAACCTTAGTGGTTTTTGTTGTGGTTTCACAAAAAACCAGTTCATTCAGTCTATGAGGTTCTAGGATCATCATGTGGATCAAACGCCCATCTCTTAGAGCTTGGCTGTTTGTTTCCTCACCGTACTGTTGTAAGTTCCAATAAGTTTTTGGACTGTCTAGGATCTTCTTTACGCTAGAACTGCTTAGAGCGTTCTTGCCTAAAAATCCATAATAGAACTCATCATCATAAGACTGCTCTATTAACCAGTCATGATCATATAATTTGCCATCAAGTAATTCAATCTGTTTCATTTGTCTTTGGTGTTAAAGGTTTCTATTTCACAATCTGACTTATTCTGTATAATGGAGTAAATCATTGCCTTTATTCTTTCCTGCTCTAACCAGTTAAGGTGTTTAAAGAATTGTTTGATCCGTTTCATTTATTCATTCCTAGTGCATGTAAAAATCTCTGACCTTTATCCCTATCAATGGTTTTGATCAGTCTGTAAATAACTGCACTAGCCCTCCTAGATTTCTCTTTGTAGTTCCTTGAGGATTCTGTACCAATGTTCTGGTAGATCTGAGCATCTACCCATAGGAGTAGATTCACTTTATCAGATTCTGATCGCTGAGGATCGTTCACGATTTCATACGCTTTTGCTACTGCCATCTCTGCATCCATACTATAACGGTTTAATGTTTTCTAAATGCCTTACCCACATCTTAGCCACCATCGCTTTACGCTGTGGCTTAAAAGGGAATCGCCTCCGCAGTAATGCATTGGCGATCCTTATAAACTGATTCATATTAGTTTCCATACTGTAAAGCGAATGTTACAGCGTTTAGCTTTTGGTCTGCTCCATATCCTGCGAATACTTGATCATAGGTTCTGGTAGCATTAAAGAGCCTCCAGTATGCATCTCCTGCATCAGCATCATGAAACTTATGCACTGTGAACTGGGCTGAGTGATCAGCTGAGTTCTTAGCGTTCTGGTAAAAGGTTCTGGTGTGTACTAGCTTGTAATTTTTCATTTGTTTATAAATTGGTTAATAAGTACCAATATATAAAAAATCTAACTAACTGGTATAGTGCCTACTATAAGATCTTCACAATCTGACAATCTTAAATAAGTGAATATGTCTTGTCCGTTTGGTCTACCTAGCCAAACATTAGGCATCTCGTAACACATCACGCCCATCTGCCGATGCACTGATCCATCGTAAGGCTCACAGATTTCTAGTGTACGCTTTCGCAAAGCATCTTTATCAAACACATGAAATCCCTCTGGGAATAGAAAGGCTATAAACTCTGCCTTACTTTGCTTTGCACACCATCCATGATACCCCCATCTGTTCTGCATCTCTATAAGTATGTAACCGTACTCATGTGATCGCTTTAAACCTTTAACATCAATTTTACGATCATGCCAGATAAAATCTATGTGCTTCTTGTCATCTTCAGTTTCAGTCTTAGTTGCATTAGTCAGCTCTTTAAAAAGAGCCTCTGCATCTGTACCCATTTTCTTTACATGTGCTAGGCGTTCTGGTGATAGCTTGAGGCTATTCTTTAGGTAATCATGTAAACTCATTCAGATCCGTTTGGGTTAATAGCTTATTGTCCTTGTAAAAGTATAGGATCAT
>Ga0181390_1000335_pt1 | contig 21062 bp, 26 predicted proteins | sample 13SPOviralmetaG_FD_130085 | JGI IMG/M metagenome (GOLD analysis project Ga0181390, IMG submission 130085) | Marine viral communities from the oligotrophic San Pedro Time Series (SPOT) site, San Pedro Channel, CA, USA - 13 SPOT_SRF_2010-07-21 | ecosystem: Environmental > Aquatic > Marine > Strait...
GTCTTCCAGTTCTCTTCTGAACTTAAATGAAGTAAAGTAATCTTTGTGAATCTTAAGATTGTATTTTCGTTCTTTCTCTTCCAATTTCATAATCCTTTCTTCTTTCCGAGCGAGTTCTTCAGTAAGATTTTCAATCATAGTGAATGCGTCTTCCATAGTCGCCATTCTTATGTATGTATTTGTATTCTTATTTTTAATTTTTCAAATTATTTTTGAGAAAGAAGTCATTATAATTTCAAATTTATTTACAGAAAGAATGAAAATTGTATTCTTCTAGAAATAAATTTGAAATTATAATATTTTTTTTTTATAATCTAAAGAATCTTCAGAAGAATACAAAAAGAATCATAATATTTTCTCAAAAATAATTTGAAAAATAATAAATAAGAACTTTAAATCTTAAAAAGAATACAATGGCAGATATGAATCACGCTTTCACAATGATTGAAAATCTTACAGAAGAACTAGGTGATAAAGAAACTATTCTTATTAAACAAGAAAGAGAAATCGCTCTTCTTAAGAAACAATTATCTGAAACACAAGAAGAACGAGACGGTCTTCTGACATTTAATAATCAGAAAGTAGATTTCAGAAACACTGTTTGTGATTTTGATATTCCCGACGCGTTCTTACAGTGTCGTGGTTCTGTGATTATAATTACGAAAGAAGAATTAGATATTCATATAAAATGGTGTATTACTACGCCTAATATGAGTTATGAACCGAGTAGCGTGGAAGATCTTTCTGAAGAAGATTGGGAGGAGATTCGTGAAGAGTATCTTGGGTCTGGGGCAAATTGTCAATGGGGTTATGGTAGTGGGAATAAGATTAGTGAAGATAGGTATTGTTATGATTTCACTGGTTTCACACACATACTCATAGATATGGGGAAAGCAGACGAGGAATGGGACGAACACCCCTTCTTAAAATGGTGTATTCCTGCTGGGGGTGCGAATACGAATCCTGGTGAATATGTATATGGGGACGGAACAGTGTGCGAACAAACACACCTCATTCGTAAAGTTTAAACTTAGGAAAAGAATGTTTAAACAATTTCTTCAGATTTTAATTTCTATGAATATATTTTTTTTATTTATAAATAAATTATTATTTTCAATTTATATTTTAAAGTATCATTTTAGTATTTTAAACTTCACTTAAGTATTAATATTATTATTTAAATATTATTCTATTATATATTTAAAATGAATAAGATTTTAGTCTGTATGTGGTATGACGAAAACATAAAAGAATACGCAGATTTATTTAGAAAAAGAAATGAAAAATATTGTAATGAAAATAATTATGATTTTATTTTTTCTGATAAAAAATATACAGATAAACATTGTTCATTTAATAAAATATCTTTCATTAAAAAATTATTAGATAAAAATGAATATGATTATTATATGTGGATAGACGCTGACGCTCATTTTTGTGGGAATGAATATCTGATTGAAAATTATATTAATAAATATGAAGATAAAGATTTCATATGGAGTGCTGATATCACACCTAATATTAATACTGGTGTATTCATAGTTAAAAATAGTGAATATTCTAAAGAATTCATTCAAAAATGGAATCGTAGTAGTAAAACTATAAATAAAGATTGGTGGGAACAGGGTGTTTTCGGTGTTCTTTGGAATGATAATATATTAGATATTAAAAATCATTCATATGTGTATCATTATGGTGTTCTACAACATTTTAAATATACTGATTCACAATTAGTTTATCATATGGCGGGAACTGATAAGAATACAAGAATTAAATATTCTAGATTCTTGGAACATAAATTAATTTATTAAAATAAATTTGAAATTTTAATTTTTGATTTTTTAAATTAAAAAGAATAAGAAAAGAATATAAAAAAGAATCATAATATTTTCTCAAAAATAATTTGAAAAATAATAAATAAGAACTTTAAATCTTAAAAAGAATGGCACAAAGACAAGAACTCGTTGTTGTGAATCTGATTAATCTACTACAGACTAAAATAGAAACATTATCAGGAGCATTTTCTTCTGAAGAACAAGTTCATATTAATGAATATGCTTTCAATGAATTATCTAAAATGAATGCTGACCTTCATAATAGTATTAAAAATGAGTTTCAAAGAATGAATAATGAAAATCAAATCTTAAGAACACAACTTTACTCCTTACAAGGAATAGTGAATAATATTACACAGACTGGTTGGTATCATAAGAATCACCCTGATTTAGAATATATGTGTCGTGCTGTTAAGACTCGTGCTCAGAAGATTAATTGTCCTGGATATAAAGAATGTAAATGTGGTGAATGGGTATCTAAAGGATTCTTTAAAGAACACACAAAAAGAAATAAATGTGTAGATAGTCTTATGAGAATTAAATATGAAAAGAATAATTATAAAATAGGAATAGATAAAATGTTATTATTCAATTCTATGTGGAGTAAAAGAAAGCATTATGATTTCAAAGAAAATGGTGTATATGAACCATATGGGATTCATTGTCTTCAGAAAGTAATGAGAAAAAAATATCTTCGTAGAAAAGATTTATTAGAGAACAGAATTAGAATCCATTACTATCAATATAAGACTCGTGGTGCTCAGAATCCTAATTATAGTTTCTATTGTTAATTAATATTAAAGAATACTAATGTTATTCTATTTCCTGTAAATGATTCTGTTTCGTGATAATACTTACTTCCATTAAACTTAAAGAACTTATTTTTTATATCTATGAATACTTTATCTTGTCCTTCATAATTATAAATGATTAATCGTCCTCCTTCATAATCACCTAATCCTACAATGATACTTTCTCCTACATTCTTTCCGTCTATATGTTTAGCACACTGATTATTTTTATTATATTGAATAGTAGTATATTTAAAATAATAAGGATATGAATTCTCAAACCATTCATTAGTAGAATTAAATAATTTCATATATTTTTCTCGTTTTAGAAAAAGACAATTTTGTTGAGGAAGATTATTATTTTTTCCTCCTTGATTACATTTTCTTACATTTATGAGACCTAACGCCATTCCTCTATGAACTTCTTCTTTATCATTTCCTTTCCCGTATTTTGTATGACACCTAGAAGTATTTCTTGGATATTCAAAATTAATGATTTCATTCATTTATATATAAAAGAAAATAATTTTAACTATTGAACATTATAATGTTTAATATTCACACCTACTGAATGAGATAACATTCCTGCTGTTTCTTCAATTTGTGCGATTGCTTCTTTATTTTGACCTGCGTATGCCTTTCTGATTCTATCAGTAGATACGGATTTCTGTATCCATTTTTTTGAAGATCTTTGGAGTAGTTTTGAGAGATTTAATCTGCTCAGAGGTTCATTTTGGTCGCGAGGTTGATAGAATAGATTTTCTTTATATTTATTCATTTTTGTAAAATTTAATAATAATGAATGTAATTTTGAAGATTGTTCTATACTATATTCTTGAACTCCATAATTTCCTGCGGTTTTATAATCAACAAAAAATAATTTATATTTATTCTTAGTAGGATTATAAATTAATCTATTAAAAGTTTCTGATAGTGGTGGGTCGGTGAATTCCCGTCTGAACTTTAAATCTGCTATTTCATTTCTGCGTGGAAATGAAGTATATAAATGTAAAAGAACTTCAGTCATTAATTCTGAATAAGTTAATTTTTTTTTTAAATCATTATGAGAAGATATTTTATCTCTCCATTCTAAGATTTCATTCCATTCTGCTAGGTGTTTTTCTTTCTTAGGATTGATAACTGGTGCTTGTTCTTTGAGTGTTTCTAATTCTGATTTATAATTTTTATAAGGTTTCATTTGTGAATCTGAATAATTCATTACAGTCATATAATTTAAAACTGAATTAATATAAGATAATTTTGTTGGAACTTCAAATTGAATTAAATATTTTTTAAGACTTTCTATTTTCCAGTCTAGTCCGTGTTTCTCAACAATCATACGAATATTATTAAAGTATAATTCTTGTGATTTTAAAGATAAAGGTTCTCCATTTAATTTTTTGTATTCAGATAATCGTTGTTTAAAAATGTCCATTATGATATATATATATTAGATTAAATATCTTTAAATCTGTTTTATTCTTTAAGATATTATTATAAAATTATTTTCTATTTATATGTAAATGAATGATATTCCGAATATATCTATATGTATGCCTATTTATAATAGGAATAAATTTAAATCATTAATTTTAAATAATTTATTAGGACAACAATATCCTAGAGAAAAAATTGAGTTCTGTATAGACGACGACGGAACTGAACCATTCTTAAAAGATAATAATGAAAAAGAAACATTAAAAAAATTAATATATCCTATTAAATTAAATTATTACTATAGAAATCATAAAAGAACAATCGGAGCGAAAAGAAATAATTTAGTTAAGATTGCTACTCATAAAATTATTGCTTGTATGGATAGCGACGATATATATCTTCCTGAATGGTTATCATATGCTATATATGAAATGAAATCTGGAAATTATTCTTGTGTCGGAAGTAATCAAATGTTGTTCTTATATCCTCACCATAATTTTGAAGCACACGCTATTCGCTGTGAAAGTAAAAGACAGATTCACGAAGCGTGTATGTTATTCACTAAGAAACACTGGCGGTCTATGGGTGGATTTAAAAATAGTAGTCAGGGAGAAGGGAGTAAAATGGCGGATTTTAATGAAGATAATGTAGGTCTTCTTGAAATAGATAAATGTATGTGTTGTATATGTCATTCTGAGAATACAATTCCTAAAGATATGTTTATGAAAGAAGATAATAAAATTGATTTACAAATCACAAATGAATTAAAAAAATTAATATCTGATATTCTTGAGATTGATAATGATTATGTTTTAGTTGATACTTAAGTGAAGTTTAAAATACTAAAATGATATTTTAAAATATAAATTGAAAATAATAATTTAATTAAAAATAAAATAAAAATATAAATAAAAATTAAAATCTCAATGAATTGTTTAAACTTATAAAATAAATGTTTAAACTTATCTTAAGTATTAGAGTTTATATAATCTATATATATTTGATAATCTTCTGGGCATTTTTCTTTGAATTCTTCGTCTCTTTCGCGTTTATGAAACCATTTATATAGATTACACGCTTTCTTATTAGATAATTCTTCATAATTATCATTTGTATAATATGATACGAACTTTCTTTCTTCATATCTTATTTTTTGATAATCTTTCTGATAATTTTTATATTTTAAATCTGAATGATATTTATTTTTATAATATTCTCTTCTATATCCTTGTCTATGTAAATGAGTTTCTATTATTTTTTTTAATTGTTGATTTGTATATTGATATTCTGAATGATTATTCATTATATTATATTATAATAAGTTATATTTAAATTATTATTTTCAACCTCATATAAATGGATATTCAAAATGAAATATATATTCACGAAGGACATACTAAAAATAATCTAATAGGTTTCATTAATAATTCTAATATGGATATTTATCAACCTTATCTTCATACAAAAGATAAACTTTGTGTTCTGATTACTAATTATTTAAATAAATGTAATCACGAAATTAATTTTTATAGTCCTACATTTCCATTCTCTAATAAAAAAGATTTCATTAATTTTTTAGGTGAAAATCCTAATACTTGTTCAGGTGCTGATAAAAGAAGAATTAATGATATTGCTAGAAATATTATTCAATTTTGTAAATCTGGATATGATTTCAATAAAAGTAAATATAATGATTTTGACGACGTCTATGACGATTGCCTTAAAATAAAAGAACACGGTGATATATTTTCTGTTAGAACTGCTATTACTATATTTAATATTGTTATTAAAGAACAAGGCGGAGACCCTATTGAACCTAAAATATCTCCATTAATTCATAATAAATTACAATTAAAAAATACATTCAAAAAGAATTGTATTCCACAATTTCAAGTAAAACACGGTAAATTTAGAATCACATTTGATAGCGACGAAGATTTGCCAGGTGATATTAAAGATATTATTCCTTGTGATATGAAAGAATAAAATAAATATACTTAAAAAAAAGAATATATTATATATTATAAGAATATGAATACTGCTGATATTAAACAAACTCCTGAATACAAATTATCTAAAATTGATATCATTAAAAAATTATATGAAGATAAAAATGAAGCAAATAATGTTATTAATAATTTATCTCAAAACCTCGCTAATTCTGTCAATAAAATTGAAGAACTTAATTTAAATTTTACTCCTACTTCTACTGATTGTGTTCCTAAAGGAGCACTCCCTCTAGAACTTGAACCTTCTGTTGAAGATAATACTAATTTTATTGAAGATAATAATAAAAATGAACAAATATTTATTTTAAATCAAGAAATTGCTGAATTAAACTCTCAGATTGAAGGTCATTTTAAAATTAATAATGAACTTCAACAAGAAAATGAAGAACTTAAAAAAGATAATAAAAATGATTTCAAACAAGAAAATGAAAAATTAAAACAAAAATTATGTCATATTGAAGCAACTATGAAAGCATTTTCAGTTCTACTTAATTATGAAGTAAATTAAATAATACATTTATGATTCATATAATTTATTAATTTAGGTTGGTCTCTTTCTACAAGAGATTCACATAATTTTTTTGTAATTTCCCAGTCTGGTGGAGTGTATCTTGGTTCTCCTCCTTTATTTTCTAATGAACAACGAGGTATCACACCTAAAGAATGTTTATATATATCTGTAATCCAGTTATCACAAAACCAGGATTTCAGTTCAGGTGGATAATAATATCCGAAGATCTCCATATGTTTCCTAGATACTACTGATTGTGTCATAAGATTTGGATTTCCTATATCTTGTGGAGTTGATACTCCGTAATCTATATTTAAAATTAAATGATATATACATAAATTTAACCAGTTCTTTGTATGATAAAGAATATCGTCTCCTGATTGAACAAAATATTCATTCCCGTCATTATATGCTTCTTCAAATAACATATTCCAGTATCCTACTACATTTCCTTTCTCTATTTTTTTTGTAGATAATATTTTTATATTCATATCAATATTCTTATTAAAATGTTTGTAAGTATCTTTATTTAATATTTTTTTTCTTGTCTGTAATTTTGAATACAATTTATCATTATCGTCTATAGCATAATAGATTGTATATTTATGTTCTGGTGAAATTGTTCTCATTAATGAAGGAATTAAATATTTCATTAAATAACTATCATTCAGATTTTTCCATTTCTTCATAGATTTTGAAGGTATTAAAAATGCTATCTTCATATTATTATTATTAGATATTATTCTTTAATTATGAACTAATATTGATAATGACAAAAAAGAATCATAATATTTTCTCAAAAATAATTTGAAAAAATTCTTACAACAAATATAAATATAAAAAAGAATCATAATATTTTCTCAAAAATAATTTGAAAAAATTCTTACAACAAATATAAATATAAAAAAGAATACTAAAATGACTGAACAAGCGTTTGAAATCATTGAAAATCTTACTGAAGAATTAGGTGAAAAAGAAGATATTATTATGAAACAAGAACAACTCATTAAGAAATTATATGAACAAATGAATGAAAAAAATATTATGATAACATTATATAAAGTAGTTCTTCCACACTTACAAATGGAAGTTAATGATTTCGCTGAGAACTCATTTACAGACCCTGAATATTTTAAAGAATTAGAAGAAGAAGATTTTGAGAAAATCTTTAGTATAATATATGATTGTTATGAAGATTTTAGATATGAGATTTATAAAGAGTTTCTTCATTTAAAAAAAATAGAAGATAAATGTTCTCTCGCGTTATGGGAAGGAATCGGAACAGGATATCAGATTGTTTCTGAAGAATATCTGAGAACACAATATCAAGAAGAAGGTGAAGAAGAAGATAATTGTAGTTCTGAAGATTGTTTATATGAAGTCATAGATTACTTACAGAATACTCTAAATTATATAATTGTAGATTTAGAGAACGCTAACTGTTCTGGTGCTGAAGGTTATTTTATCCACGATTCCTGCTAATTAAAAGAATACAAAAAGAATAAAAAATATAATATAATTTTTTTAATTTGAAAAATAAAAGTTTAAAATATTAATTCATAAGTTTAAAATACATTTAAGGAAAAGAATATATTATATATTAAAAGAAAAGAAAAATGTCAAGTAAAATGTTCTTTGATAATATTAACAATCATTTAGATATGATTTTCACAGAAGAAGAATTAGATATAGAAGAACATTTATCTATTAGAGACGACGAAGACGACGAACATTCTTCTATGTCATTTCCTACATTTAAAGGTGTTATGAATGGAAATCCTTATACTAAGTTCTTTAAAGAACACGAAGAAGAGAAATATAATGTGTTTCATTTATTGCTAGGAATGTTCAATATGAATGATTCTATAAAGACAGCAGTAAAAAAGTTCTATTGTCTTGAAATCTTAGAATATTACATATCTAATGGTTTTCAGTTCAATATTAAATCTGAACAAATGAATATGAATAAATGTGAAATCATTTCATTATTCTATATATCTCATATTCTAAAAGAACAAAATTATGAAAGTTCAGACCTTCCTGAAATCAATACGACTACTGGCGAGATCTTGGACGAAGGTGTTGCTGAGTTCGTAATCACAAAAGAAATGATTTGGAAACTTAATCATATTGATACATATTGTAAAAATTATTTAAGGAAACAAAAAGAATCTGTAGATAAACAAACTAATAAAGAAAAAGAAAAAGTATTAACACTTAAAAAGAAAGCGATAATTAATAATGTATTAAATCCTATTCATTCAGTTGATATGTATATTAAAAAAAAATATTTTGATTTAATCTATGACGATTTATTCGGTCATATTGATACTTCTGAATTAACTAACAAAAGAAGTCATAGAAACGACTTAAAAAGAAAGTTTATGAAAGAAGACCCATTTGATAAAGAAACAAAAAAGATAGATTATACTCTTCACGCATTCTGTGTCTTCTTCAATCAAAGAGTTGATAAAATACTCACCTGTTAATCATTTCTTCTTCTTATCATTTTTTTTATATCCTTCAAATACATTTTGAGGTTTTATCTTCTTACTATTTTCAACATTTTTTTTTATATTAAAATTTAATGGAGTATTTGGAGTGTTATCATTTAGAACTGGTTTCACAAATGTCTTCTTCTTCTTTAACATTTATAATAATTAATATTTTTATATTTATTATTATATAAATGACTTATTTAATCACTTCAAATACTCAGAAAACTGGAAGTGAAATTAATACTACTGGTATTAATGCTCCTGCTTCATATGTTAATATGTTATCACAGACATTTGAGATTGAAAAAGATAGTGAAGTTGCTGTAGAAAGTATTAAGATTACACGAAATGGTAATCTTCAAATATCTTCAGTTAATAATAAGTTCGGTATTTATATAGGTGAAAATCCTAATAAAATCGGAACAGAGGAAGGTATATCATTTAGAACTGGATTTTGTGTTCCTACTAGAATCAGTGGAGGAAATATTACTAAATCTCCCACTGATTTGTGCTATAATATAAGAGAAGGTTTATTACAAGGACTAGGACAACACCCTAATTTTGTTCCGATTGATACAGCATTTCCTAAAGTAGAATTAAAAAATGGTAGTAATGAGTTTCAGGGATTTAAATATACATTCACTCAAAACAAAGAAAGTGAAAAAACTCCTATTCCTGCTACTGCTGGAGACGGTTGGGTTGCTTCAACTAGAGCAAATATTAATGCTACTGTTTCTGCTTCTGGTAGTGCTGGTGCTGTTAAATTAAACAAAGACGGTTCTGAAGAATTATATGGAAATTTATCTGTTATCGGTCAGAAGTATCCTTTAAATCTTGCTAATGGTAGTGTTGTATTCTGCTTTAATTCTTCTTTAAATGGTAGTGCTGGAGATTTATGGGAAGTCGGATTAACTAGAGCAACTTTCAATGAAGAACAAGTTGATAGTGCTCTCGCTGGAGCACCTGAACATTTTAAACATAAATATTCTGGATTTAATTATTTTGATTATTCTGTTAGACCTAATTTTATTAATGGTTCATTTGAAATATTTTGTAGTGCTGTCTATCTTGAGGAGACCTCTAATCAAACACCTGAGACATTTAAACATAAAGTTGAAGGTCTTCCTAATGTATCTTTAACTCAGGGTAAGGGAACGGCGTCAGCATTTAATAGAGTTAAAATTATTGCGAAAAATGAAGGATTAATATTTCAATTATTATCATTTAATGGTTCTATTACTACATTATTAGATACAACTTCGGGTATTACTGATAGAGATAACACTGTAAAACCTATAGGAATTAGTAATTTTTATTTGTATCCTAAAGTTAATATATTATCAGACCCCTCTGCTAGTTGTATTATGGTTATTGACGGATATGACGGATTAAATATTCCTTCTTATAGATTTTCACAACATAATAATAATGCTTCATTTCAATATGGTGGTAGATTTAGAGGTGAAGCATTAACACCGTCTTTATTAGGTTTTAAATGCGACGGTGATTTAACTTTCCAAGATTTTTATGCTACTTCTATTTGGAAAGGTGAATCTGGTGTCCTATCCATTTATGAATCAAGATATCCATTTAATTATACATTTGTTAATGTTAATGCTCACACACCTAAGGGATTAAATGGTTGTGCTACGACTGCGACGCAAGTATTAGATAGAGATATTATTATTGTTTCTTCTAAAGACGACGCTATAAATGGAGAACCTTTCTTAAGCACTAAAGATATAGGCGAAGCAGATTTAACACCATTTCAGACTGCTCAAGCATTTCAGTTAAGTTTTAGAACGAGTATTTCTAATAGATTCGGTGCTCAAAATATATTAGGATTTGAAAATGTATCAGTTCAAGAAGTAGTATTCACTGACGGTGTTATCCCTAAAACAAAAGAAAGTAAAACAGCACCTAAAATGATATCTAATAAATCATTATTTGTTAGACTTCCTGACTTGCCTGTAAATTCATTTAATACTGGAAAAGGTTCTGTTTCTAAAATATTATATCATATGCCTAGATTTGATAATAATGGAAATGAAGTCGGAGGTTTATATTTTCAACCTCCTGAAAGATTATATATTCCTCTAAATAATGTTGAAAAAATTAGATTAAATAATTTAAAAGTAGAATTATGTAATATTGACGAAACAAATGGAAATACAGATTTAGTCGGACAGACTATTGTGTGTCTTGATATTCGTCGTCGTCGTTAATCACCTATATTTAGTATTACAAGAATTACAAAGAATGAATCTAAATAATCCTGTATTATGGTCGTGGTCTAAACACCTTCTATTACTATCTTTATTTCCTTCACATAATTCAATATTACATTTCTCACAATTTTTACAATTAATATAATATTCATATAATTCATTAAAGTTATCATTTACTATTCCCATTCTCTTCCAGTTATAAATTCTTACAGATTTTTTTCTACTTTCACTTCCTTTCTGTTTTTCTTTATAATATTGTTTTTGATATTCTAATTTTTTATCTTTATTTAAATTATAATTTTCTTGACCTTGTAATGATTTTTTTTCTTTATTATTTTGATAATATATTTTATCATATTCTTTCTTTGTGATTTTTTCCATTTATATTATTATAAAATTATTCTTAAATATCTTCTTCTTCTACTATATCTTCTTCTTCTTCGTCTTCATTTTTAACATTTTCACTTCCTATAATATTTCCTCCTATAGCAATCTGTTTTTCAAAATTATGATAAGCAATCGGTGGATTTTCTTGTAAATCTAAATGAAGAAAGTCAAATCTATTAGGTGTAGCAATCTTATAGATTTTTAATAAATTATCTGAACCTCCGAACATATCTCCATATTCTTCTCCTATTTTTTCTAGTTCTTTAACATTAGGAAACGGAGAACCTATTATAACATTCGTAGCATTCTGGCGAATAACATTATTCACTTTCCTAAAGTTTTGAGAAGATATATAAAATAATTGAACATTATAATGACGGAATCGTGAAGCAAAATGATTTAATCGTGCTTCACGCTTAATACTTCCTAGAAGGTCGTCGCATATAAGTGCTATAGTAGGTTGTTCTTCTTTCTCAAACTTTGATTGTGTATTAATTAATTCGTCTATCATTCTATCTTCATAATGGTCTTCTGTATCAAATGCTTCCTTTAAGAATCTACTTGTATTATCATTATCTATAGTATTAGATATAATTTTAACTCTATCAAAATAATCTTGTCCATAGAACTGGTCTGATAATAATAGATTACTAATAATTGTAGATTTTCCAGTCTTCACGGGACTACAATGAAGAACTAAAGCGTGTGGTTGTGGTAAGTGAGGGTGTAATGGTTTAGTATGAAGGAACGGTGGGTCTTTCACTCTTAATATTTTAGGTGTTTTAGTAATCTCCATATAAATAAAATATAAAATAAAAATAAAATTTAAAAATAAAATATTTTCAGTTAATATAGAAATGAGTTCAGTTCTTCCAGTTATTATAGATACTCCGATTCCTGAAATCACTGAAGATACAGAAGTATTTGATTTAGAAGATTTAAATGAAAATAATCTTAATATGGAAATAAATGATAATGAAGAAAGTGAAGAAGAAATAATTCCAGAAGTTAAAGAACGAGTAAAAATAGATAATCAAGTTATATTTCAAGACGCTCCTAGTGTGAAACCTGTAGCAAAGAAGAAAAGAGTAATGAGTGAAGCAAAACTAAAACAACTAGCAGACGCGAGAGAGAAAGCAAATGCTACAAGAACTGCTAATAAAGAAGCAAAATTAAAAGCAAAAAGAGAGATTCAAGAAGCAACTCAGCAAATGATTGTTCAGAAACAAGAAGAATATGTAGAAAAGAAAGTCAGTAAAATCAAGAAACAAATAGATAAAGAACCAGTAATCATACAGAAAAATAGTGTATCACCTGAAGATATTCAGAATATTGTGAGTGGTGCTATTTCTAAATATGATTCACAAAGAATAGCAAGAAAAGAAGAAAAAAGATTAAAGAAAGAAGAAGCAGATAAACATAAAAAAATAAATGCTACTATAAAGAAAGCACAGGGACACTCACTTACTCCAGAAGAGAATGGATATTTTGATAGTTGTTTTGGATAATAATAAATAAATAAATAGTATATAATAAAAACGTAAGTTTGAACTTACAAAAAGAATGTTTAAACAATATATTCAATTTCATATTTTAATTCATAATGATTTTTTTATATAAATACAAATGTATATTTTCAATTAATTGTTTAAATGATTGATTCAGTATTTTAAACTTACAAAATTATAATATATATATTATTATTTAGAATTCATATTTTAAATTATATATTTTTATTATATTTTTAATTATATAAATGAGTGATATTTATGGTTATGAACGCGGTGTCCAGTATAATAATGATATTATGTCCAGAAATTCAAGATTACAACAATCTATAGCAGATAGTAATAAACAGACCATAGACGATTATAGACTTAAAAATCAAGAAAATACTGCGATTGCTAAAGGAATAGAAAGCACAGCAAAATCAGCAGAATCTAGTAAAGCAGAAGAAAAAGGTGAGGAAGGTGCTGGTGAGTTCTTAGCAGACGCTCGTAATGTATATAAAATAGGCGGAGCAGTCAGAAAAGAATTAGGTGCTGTGAATAATGCTGTGAAATCATATCGTCGTGCTAATTTTATTAATGAAGGCGGTGGTATAGACCCAGGTGGAGACCAGACTGGTCGTCTTGCTTCTAAAGAATTAGATTTAGGTAGTGATTTAACAGACGTCGCTGACGACGCAGTTCGTGGTGGTTCTTCTATAGCACGCGGAGCAGATTTAACTGGTGTTCTTAGATATGGAGGTTCAGCATTACAGAATACATTACAAGGTTCTCGCGGAGTAGGTGAAGCATTCACTGGAACTCGCTCAGCATTTCAAGCAACTCGTGAAGCAACACAAGTAGGAGACGTAGCAGGAATGGTCGCTGGTGTAGGTAATGTAATATCTCAATCTAAATCAGGATTACGAGCACTTGATAGTCTTGGTAAAACAGCAGAAGGATTAAATGTTGTTTCTGCTGGTGCTGATATTCTAGACGATACTGACGGCGGATTTAAAAAAATGAATACTGCTGAAAAAGTTGGGAATATTGCTGGTATTACTTCAGGTGTTGCTTCAGTTGGTAGTCTCGCTGGAAGTTTAGAAAGTGCTGGTGCTATGTTAGACGCTACTGGAATTGGTGCTGAAATTGGTTTAGGATTAGGAATCGCTGGAGCAGTCGCTGGTGGTGTCTCAGCAGTAGCAGATTATATTGGTGGTAAAGAAAAACAAAAACAACAAACTCCTGCTCCTACTCAATTATCAGCACCCACTCAAATGAAACAAGCACAAGCACCTATTAGTGCTCAACAATCAGGAGGAATCGCGTTATCTTCATATTAATTAAAATCTTTCTTATATTATATGAGTTGTATTTTTTGTTCTACAATATATAAAAATGAAGGATTTCTAAAGAAATCATTTCATAATATTAAATTATTAGAACCTTTATTTAAAAAAATAAAGATTGTAATTTCATATGATAATTCTGGTGATAAATCATTATTAGAATTAGTTGAATTAAAAAAAGAAGGTTGGGATATTGATATTCTAATGAATGATAAACCTAGATTTAAATCTCATATTGGAAGAGCATATAATATTGGTCAAGCAAGAAATCAGATTTTAAATCATATTTATAAAGAATATAATGATTATGATTATTTTATAATGGCGGATTTAGACGACGTATTCAATTTTAAAATTTATCCTGAAGTTCTTGAAAAATATGTATATGATTGTTCTTCTGATAAATGTGAATGTCCAGAATGGGATAGTCTAGCATTTTATAATAAAGGATTCTATGATACCTGGTCAGTTTCTATAGACGATTTTCAAGAAAGTGAATGGATTCCTGGAAAAGATTTAGATAAATGTTGGGATAAACAAAAAGAAATCAGAGATTATATAGATAAAACTGTAAATGAAATGAATGAAGATATTAGACCTATTGATAGTATTTTTAATGGATTTTGTATTCATAAATTAAATAGATTTAAAAATATTAGATATGAACCAGTATGTTTATTAAATGGAGAAGTATTTATTGATTGCGAACATAGAAGTTTCTATAAGAAAGGAAATGAACTAGGATTAAATATAATGTTTTCAAAAGATTGTTTATTTGAAGAAATGATTAATGTTAATGAATTAAATAATAAATAATTAAAATTTAAATATTTTTTAATATATAAATATGAGTTTCTTTGTAGCAGATAATAAAATTAGTATTAAACAAGAAAGTATTGCGATTCCTTCAATAAATGGATTAAATTACAATCCTGGTCAATTAATTGAATTAAAAATTGACCCTTCTCAAATTAAATTCTTTGACCCAAAGAACTCATATCTTCAGTTTAATGTAAAACTTCAAATGCCTACTGAAGCGAGTGGTGCTGTAGCGAAGTTTATGTTAGATAGTCATATAGGTGCTCAGGCATTAATAAAAGATATTCGTATTCACGACGGAAATAATAATGCTCTTCTTGAAGAAATAGTAGGATATAATATTGCTACTATGTTAAAATATGATTATCATTGTAATGATAGTCTAAGAAATAAACGAGCACTATCTGAAGGTGCTGGCGGTAGAATTACACCACACGGTCAATTAGGAACTCGTCAATCCTGGCAGAACTCTCATAAACAAGGATTCACTGTTCCTGACGACGACGGAGAAACAAGAACTGGTCTTCTTAAAAATGCTTCATATTGTAATGTAAAAGTATGTCTTCCATTAAACACAGGGATTTTCCAGAATGATAAAGTATTTCCTTCTATGCTTACTAATGGTCTTCGTATTCAGATTTTATTAGAAGACGCTGATAAAGTTTGTCGTATGTGTGAAGGTGTTATGTTAAACAGAAAGAAACGATTGAATCCATTTTTTCATTCTTCTAATGGTTGTCTAACTTCTACAGGAGCGGGAGGTGCTATGGTAAATGGAACAGATTATACTACTATTTTCTTAACTCAAGATAATGGTTATTTAGACCCTGCTTCTGTTCCATTCGCAGTCGGTGAAAGGATTGCTATTGTTCTTGCTTCTACTGGTGTTGAAGTTGCTACTGTTCCTAATATTACTATATCTAAGATTGAGTTTGTTTCAGGTTTTAATTTAATTAAATTAACTACGAATGCTTTCACTCCAGGAACTACTATTAATACGGTTGCGAATGCTTCACATTTATTAATATCTAAAAGTGTAGAAGGTCAATCTTCATATAATATGACATATTCAGTTAAAGACGTGAATATTGTTCTACAATCTTTAGATATGGGTTCTCAATATGAAGCAGATATGCTTCGCCGAATGCGTGAAGGAGGCACTATTAATTATGATTTCTTATCTATGACTAATTATAGATATTCACAACTTGCTTCTGATTTAGTTGCTCAGATTCAACTTCCTATTGAAAATAGGCGTATGAAATCTGTTATCTGTGTTCCTACAGATAGTTCTGTATATACAAATAAACAAATCTTACAAGCGTCTGGAACATATGAAGTAGTTTCTGGTGAGTTTCAAGACCGTTGTGGATTAGTAGGTATTTCTGATAATATTCAATCATATCAATTCACTTACGACGGCAGACTTCAACCTTCTCGTCTTGTAGATTGTAGTAAGACTTCTTCTAAAACTTCTGTATCTCAACAGCATTTAATTGAATTAGAAAAAGCACTCACAGCAGGTGGAATCTCGGGACAGAGTATGTTAGAATTTAATAATAATTTCGTTCTAGGTAGGTCGGTTGCTGTTCAGGGAGGCGTATATGACGCACGAAATAGACAATTCAGTCTTAATGTTAATTACACTGGTGCTTCTGCTCCTGGTAAAAATAAATTATGGAATAATTTTGTATTTCATATTCGTAGAATGACTATCGCAGGTGATACAATTTCTGTAGAAGTTTAAACTTATAAAATAATTGTTTAAACAATTTCTTCAGATTTTATATTTTATTTATATTTATTTTTTATTTTATTTCAAATCTTATTTTTTAATTTATATTTTAAAGTATCATTTTAGTATTTTAAACTTATCTTAAGTATTAATGTTATTATTTAAATATATATTAAATTAATTATAAATGAATTGTGTTAATTTCACTAATTATGTAAATAATATGAATAGTGTTTGTGGGAATAATATAAATGAAGTCGTTTCTATATGTAATGTAGAATGTATGTTAGTTATTGTAGATATATTAAATTCTTGTTTAGAAGATTTAATTCTAATTAATTTTGATAAACAATTAGAATATATTATTTCATTTTGTTATAATATAAATCACTAATGAAAATGACTATTAAACCTTCAACTAAACCTAATAAAAAATTACAAGCGACATTCACACAAGATAATGGAAGAACTAAAACAACTCACTTCGGAGCAAAAGGTATGAAAGATTACACTATTACTGGTGATAAAGAACGAAGAAGATTATATAGAGAAAGACATAAAAAAGATTTATCAACTAAAGACCCTACTAGAGCAGGATATCTTTCATATTATATTCTCTGGGGAGAAAGCACTTCTAGACAACAAAATATTTCAACTTATAAAAAAAGATTTAATTTATAATATATATGAGCACAAATAAACAAAAATTTAATAAAAGACACGGACAACCTCTGAATAAACCTAATTCTAAACAAGATATATCTAAATTATCTGGTATTTCTATGAGTATTTTAAATAAAGTATATGATAGAGGTTTAGGAGCACATAAATCTAATCCTGGTTCTGTTCGTAATGTAAGAGGAGTTAAGGGTGGTTCAGGAAAGAAAATGGGAGCAAATCAGTGGGCAATGGCGAGAGTCTATTCATTTGTAGCAGGAGGAACTACAAGAAGAACAGCAGATAAAGACCTCTGGGAAAAACATTCTAAAAAAAAATAATTTATTAATTATAATGAAAAATAAATATCCGAAAAAGAAACCTAAAGTTATTAAAAAATATAAACCTAAGAAAAAAAAATGATTACAATATATAAATGCCGTTCTATAAAGAAAATATGGATAATTGGAGATTAGGAAGGTCAGGTGTAGGATATGGAAAAGATATAGGTAAAACAGACCCTAGTGTTTCAGGTGCTAAACCTATTAAAAAACCGAAAGAAAAAGTTGAATCAATCATTATTAAAAAAGGAATTACTACTAAAAAAGATATTTCTAATTTAAAAGATTTTGATAAACAAAAAAAGAAAATAGTTAAAAAAGACACTCAAACATTAGAAGAAGCAAAAGAAAAAAGAAAAGAAATATTAAAAGAAATAGAAGAACATAATGATTATGAAGAAGAACTTATAGAAGAAATAGACAATCTAATGGGTTATATTGTTGAATTAGAAGATAAGATTGACGACGAGGAAGAAAAAGGTATGACAGGAAAAGTCCTAAATCAAGACGGAATAACAACACAAAAAGAATTAGACGGTTTAATGAAAGGTAAAAATAGTGTGTGGGCAGAGGACATAGACAACCTGTCCCGCTGGAACCAACAGAGTTATTTATTAGATAAAAAATTAAAAAAAATAGAAAGTGATATAGAAAATCTATCAAAATTAATTGAAGGAAAGATATCTAGAAATAAAGATAATGAAATATTAAAAAAAGTAATAAAAAAAGAACAAAATGAAATAAAAAAATTAAATAAACAACTTGAACAATTATTTAATAAAGGTAAAAATAAAAAATTAAATGTGGGTCAATTAAATACTATAATAAATGAAATACAATATATAAATAGAGCAATAGAAAGAAAGACTAAAATATTTAAATTAGCAAAACCTCGTCCTATAGGTTCAGTAGCACAACCAACAATAAAATCAGCAACAGCAAGTATAGTATTTAAAAAATCTGAAACAGTTCAAGACCCACGATTAATAAAAGCATTAAAAAGATTAGAAGCATTAAAAAATAAACCAAAATCAATAATAATATCAACTTTAATAAAAGAACAAGAAATTATAATCAGAAGATTTAGAGAAGCAATGAGATTAAGAGGATTAATGATAAAATTAAAATAAATTATTTTTTAAATTTTTATATTTTTTTATATTCATATTATATAAATGAGTAATTTAGGACAAAATGTTTATATGGATATTCAACCTTCAAATGTAGTATCAACAGGGAAAGTTTCATATAGGAATGGTAATCCAGTAATTCAGTTTATTATAGGTGAGAATGATTTACATTTAATGGGTTCTTCTGTTCGTTTTTGTGGTAATATACAATTTTTAAAAGACAGTAATCGTGTAATTCAAACTGAATCAGCGGGGAATCTTATGTGTATAGACCCGAAATTAGGAGTATATAGTATCATAGATACACTAACGATTTCAAGTCAAGTTCATAAATCAGTAATAGAACGCGTGAATCATTATAATAGATTTATGGCGACTTATATGCCTTTAATATCTTCAGAGAAAGAAGCATTAGGTCATTTAAATATGACTGCTCTACAAGGAGCGAATATTAATCTTCAGCGATTAGAAGTTGTGAATAATACAAATGGTTCTTCAACTAATTCTGAGAATGTATTAAATTATACTGGAAGTCAGTTTTGTATTAATCTTCCTTGTGGTTTATTATCAGGTCGTAATCCTATTCCGCTATCACGCGCGAATGGTGTAGGTGGTCTTATGATTGAAATACAACTTGCTCCAGATAATCAAGTAATTTTCGGAGACGACGAAAGTTCAGCAGGAATCACAGATAGTTTCTATGAATTATCTGGTCTTAAATTAATTGCTGAAGCACAAGTAGTTGCTCCGAATACAGCAGTAGGAAATACTTTAGAATATAATAGTATTCATTCATATTTTAATAGTATTAATTCTACAAATGGAATCTTAAATTTTCAATTAGGATTATCTAATGTATTATCAGCATTTGCTAATTTCGTTCCTTCTTCTTTCATAAATAATTATGCTCGGGACGGATTAAATACACTTCCTCTTCTGAATACAGGAGATACTGTAGCACCTATTAAACAAGCAGTATTCACACGAGGTGGTATTCGTGCTCCTCTAGAATATAATGTAGATACTGAACGAAAAGACGACGCTCGTGTTAAATATGCTGACCCACAAATCTTAAAGAACTTTGTTAATGCTATCAAACCTTATTATTCTAATGAACACCTTCAGATTACTCAAAACACGACAACAAATGATATTCCTGCTGTATCTCATTTTATTGCTAGTGTAGGAAGTATCTTCGGAGTAGGCGTTGCTTATGATATGATTTCTGGTCAAGGTATAAATTTCCAGAATGTTAATTTCGGTCTTAATCTTGATACTGAACTCACTACTGATAATCCTAATGCTTGTTATCTATTTGTTAAAAATAAGAGCACGCTAGTTTTTACACCGTCGGGGGTTCAGGTTCTTTCGTAAAGATTTAAAAATAAAATATAATATAAATATAAATGAATTATATTTATGAATATTATCTAAGAATATATTATTTAGTATATAGAAAATGTTGTAAAAAAGAATTAAAATTAGAATTAGACGAAGATAGATTATATACTTTGAATGAAGTATTAGAAATATTAAATAAAAATCTAAAATTAGATTAATACTTAAGTGAAGTTTAAAATACTAAAATGATATTTTAAAATATAAATTGAGAATAATAATTTAATTAAAAATAAAAAATAAATATAAATAAAAATTAAAAATTAAACAAATTATTTAAACATTTCTTTTATAAGTTTAAACAAATCTTTTTTTTTATTAGTTGCTTGAAGAAGTTGTTCTACAGGAGTAAGAGTAGAATTAATTCTTTTATCAATTCTATACATAACACAAGAATCTCTATTTAATTGTGCTGAGTTGCCTTCAGGGTCACAGATATGTGTAGTAATA
>Ga0181390_1000336_pt1 | contig 21032 bp, 14 predicted proteins | sample 13SPOviralmetaG_FD_130085 | JGI IMG/M metagenome (GOLD analysis project Ga0181390, IMG submission 130085) | Marine viral communities from the oligotrophic San Pedro Time Series (SPOT) site, San Pedro Channel, CA, USA - 13 SPOT_SRF_2010-07-21 | ecosystem: Environmental > Aquatic > Marine > Strait...
AATGATCAAATCACCTGAAACATATCAAGGAAAACAGGTAATAATTACCTCTGATCGATTAGTATTTAATGCACGAGAAGATTCTGTATTTTCTTCCGATAGTACTATTGCATTTTCTACTAATAAAGACTTTCACATCAATACTAGTGATGGGTCTAAGGGAATGTTTGTGTTAAATAGTCCTAAAATACATTTAGGTGTAATTAAAAATGATAATGCAATAGCTAATAACCCCGCGGTTAAAGGCCATGAATTAGAAAAATTACTAAATGATATGTTAGACCACCTAAATCGATTATATAATATTGTACTCCCTACACTCCATCAAATTACTACTTTACCGGGCTTACCTACAATACCTAGTCCAGCTAATGCAGGTTTAGTATCTCCCTTAGTATCGGAACTAAATATTTTTAAAAGTAGACTTAAAGAAATCAAAAGCAAAAACGTTTATATCAAATGATTACCTTATTTGCAGGACAAGCCCCTACTATAATGAATACTCTTACAGGAGCTAAAAGAAGAGTACTTAATATAGAAAATCAAATTCCCTTTGTTGAAACTAAAATTCTTCTTGATATCCCAAACCTTCAGCAGATTGCCCTTGCTATTCCTCCTGTAAGTTCATCACCGGATGAAATAAACAATATTTTAGAAAAATTTAAAAAATTAAAAGAAAAGTGTGATAAACTTAAAACTTTAATTGATAGATTAGTAAATCAAATAGATAAAATCTTAGGTCAACTAAGTCGTATAGAAAGAATATTTACTACAATAGATGGTTTTATTAACTTTTTAGCAGATTTTATTCCTTTATTAAGAGTATTAATCAGTACTGCCCAAGTTGGATTAATAGCTCAAGTAGGGTTTTTAGCGTCGGGTGTTATAACTATTAAATTAGGCGATGCCATTAAATTTGCAAAATCTAAACTTAAAGAAATAGATGCTTTAGCTAGAATAGTAACTCCAATATCGGAATTTATAGATAACGAAATAGGGGAAATCAGAGATATATTATACCCTGTTAGAAGGAAACTAATAGAAATTAGAGCCCAAATTAGTGCTCGATGTGACCTTATGGATAATTTATTTATAGATAAGCTTAAAAGAGATCTAGAATTATCATTATCACAAAACCCACCATCAGGAGATGGATTAGAAGGGGGAGGATTAACAGGTCCCCAAGGTACTGGGGTTTTACAAAGTAATGAAGATATAATTAATTTATTATCTTCACAAGTAGATCCCGAAGATATTTTAGATAACTTAGAAAATTCAAATAAACAACGGTTTATTGAATATTTAGTAGAAAATGGTGCCACAGGGTATCAAATTGTTAAAAAGTGATATATTTATTAAAAACTAATATTAATGAAATTAAGTGCATTCGAAAAAATTATTAGAAAAGTTGTGCGGGAAGAAATAGATCATGCCTTAAGGCGTGAAATAGCATTACTAAAAGAAGAATTAGTCAGCCAACCACAACAGCGTGTAGTAGAAACTAAAAGTAATACTCAAGAAGCCGAAGATTTTAGAGCTAAATTAAGATCCCAAATGCCCCCACCTAACTTTAATACGGGCAATGATACTCTTAATTCACTTCTATCTGAAACAGCTATAACACCCACATCAGAAGAAACATTTGCATCTAATGACCCTGTAAATCAATTTGTAAATAAAGATTGGGGCCCCATAATGAATGCAATTTCTAAGAAAAAAGATTTTAGACCATAATGGCTATAAGGAAAAAAATAGGATATAGAATTGATCCTCTTGATCTTGATAAGCGTAAAGCTATTGGGGTTAGGGTACCTTTTAATAAAAAAGGAGTATTTCAATTTAATTATACAACAAAGGACCAAATAAAATCTAATCTTATTAATCTTCTTTTAACATCTCCTGGTGAACGTTACCATGAACCCTCTTATGGTGTAGGTTTAAGAGAAATACTTTTTGACCAAAATGTTGAATCTAGTGAAAGAATATCTACTCTTAAAGCTCGAATAGATCAAAACATACAATTCCATATCCCACAAATAGAATTAAATAATCTCCAAGTTACCCCTGAGGATAAATTATTAAATATAAAAATAGGTTATACAATTTTATTAGATAATGATACAAGTGAGATTTCAATAACCTTATAATAAATGGCCTATTCTAAAATAAATAATACATCTGGTACTAATAAAAAAGATATTAAGTACTTAAATAGAAATTATAATCTATTAAAACAAGATTTAATTAATTTTACTAAAAATTATTTCCCAGATAATTTCAATGACTTTTCAGAAAGCAATCCTGGCATGGTATTTTTAGAATTAGCAGCCTATGTAGGAGATATACTTTCTTATTACACCGATACACAACTTCAAGAAACCTTTATAGAATCCGCTAGGGAAAAGACCAATCTTTTAGCCTTAGCATATAATTTAGGTTATAAACCTGTTATTTCTAATCCATCAACTACTAGTTTAGATTTATTTATAACATTACCCGCTAATGGATCGGGAACAGGTCCAGATTGGAATTATGCTCCTACTGTAAAAAGAAATTCTGTATTTACTACATCTGAAGCCTCACCTACAAGATTTACTCTTACTGAAGATGTTAATTTCCAAGTTAGTAACTCATTAGACCCTACAGAAGTATCTATATATTCAGAAGAAGGAAACCCCCTATCTGTACAGGAGGGTACTAATCCCACTCCTTTATATTATTTAATAAAAAAACAAGGTAATGTTATTAGCGCTGAAGTAAAAACAACTTCTTTTACTATTGGTGAACCTGAAAAATATCTTACATTAGAAATTCCTGATTCAAAAATTATAGGAATAGAAAACGTAGTAGATGCTGATAATAATACTTATTATGAAGTTCCTTATTTAGCCCAAGAAACTATATTTGAGGAAGTAGCAAATGTAGCTGCTAATAACCCTAATTTACAACAATATTCTAATGATACTCCTTATCTTTTAAGACTTAAAAAAGTACCTAAAAGATTTACAACAAGATTTACTTCAAACGATATACTACAATTACAATTTGGTGCAGGTATTAGTGAAGGCAATGATTCAGAAGTATTACCTACACCAGAAAATATAGGAATAGGAATTAAAGATAGTAGATCTAATTTAGATAAATCATTTGACCCATCAAATTTCTTAGCTTCAAAAGCATATGGTGAGGTGCCTTCTAATACTACTATTAGTGTTAATTATTTAGTAGGTGGAGGAATAGAATCAAATGTGGAATCAAGTGTAATTAATAAATTATCTGCCGTTAATATAGCTAAGAATAATAGTATTAGCAGTGAAGGTATTTTTACCACTGTAAAAGAATCTTTATCAGTCAATAACCCATTCCCCGCTACTGGAGGAGGACCTGGAGATACACTTGAAGATATAAAACAAAATAGTATAGCTCAATCATCAGCCCAACTTAGAACAGTTTCAAAAGAAGATTATATTATTCGTACTTTATCTATGCCTGCTAAATTTGGTAAAATAGCTAAAGCATATATTATAAAAGACGATCAAATTAGTATAGATAGTAGTGCTAGAATATCAAATCCTAATGCTTTAAATTTATATACTTTAGCATATGATGGTAATAAAAACCTTACTCAACTTAATAGTGCTACTAGAGCTAATTTATCTTCTTATTTAGAGGAATATAGAATGTTAACGGATGCTATTAATATTAAAGATGCATTTGTTATTAATTTTGGTGTTGAATTTGATATAGTTTCCTTTAAGGAAGCTAATAATAATGAAGTTATATTAAATTGTATTCAAGCTTTAAAAAATTATTTTAGTGTAGATAACTGGCAAATTAACCAACCTATTATTATAAATGAAGTATATAATGTAATAGGAGCAGTAAAAAATGTTCAAAATGTAGAACACGTAAAATTAGTTAATAAATCTGGAATAGCATTAGGATATTCTCAATATTCTTATGATTTTGATTCAGCAACTATAAATAATGTTTTATACCCTTCTATGGATACTAGCATTTTTGAATTAAAATATCCTAATATAGACGTAAAAGGTAGAATAATTAAATATTAACCATGGCATATCATTTTTTATTTCCTGAAAAGGACACAACTATATATTCTCACCCTCTTAGAAAAGATCTAAATACGGGTAAAATGGAAACACTATCATTACTATCCGAAAAAGGAAATAATGATAGTAACTATTACCCTTCTAGAATCCTTTTAAAATTTAAAGACTCAGAAATAAAACATGTCCTTTCTGAAAAAATAAATACCACCGAGTTTAGTGCTTCTTTAAAATTATATGCTACGGATTTTACTCAAAACTTACCCATTTCTCAAAACATAGAATTATATCCTTTAGTAGATGAATGGAATAATGGTAGCCAAAGATACATTGATCACCCATATTTTAGTGGTGTAGTAAGTGATGGTGCTTCTTGGTTATATAAGGACAACGGGACAATAAAAACTAGTTGGTCTGACATTTCTACAGGAGCAAACACAGCAAGTTACATAGATAGTACACTTGGGGGAGGAACTTGGTATTATGGATCAGGATTTGAATCTACACAATCAATTTCTATTGTAAATAACTTTGATTTAAATTTTAATATTACTGACCAAATACAAAAAGTATCTAAAAGTATGTTTTTACATGCCCCCCTCCCCGATGGTATACCTAATAATGGATTTATTATAAAAAGAGAACACGATACTACCTTAACGGGTTCTAATCAAGGAACTATTAAATATTTTTCTGTAGATACTCATACTATATTTTCACCCACATTAGCAATAAAATGGGATGATTCGGACTATGCTGATGCTGTTACTAGTAGTAATGATATATTAAATAGTGGAAAGATTCAATTAAATTTTAATAATTTAAAACCTGAATACAAACAATCAGAAGAGCCTATTTTAAGATTAAATGTTAGGGAACAATATCCTAACAGAACATTTACAACTTCTTCAGATTTTCTTAAAGTAAATTATTTAAACCCAACATCATATTACAGTATTGAAGATTATACTTCAAAAGAAGTTATCATACCTTTTGATACAGAATTTACAAAATTAAGTGCAGATACTGATGGTATGTATTTTAAATTAAACATGCAAGGTTTGCAACCCGAAAGGTATTATCGTTTATTAATTAGACATGATAACAATGATGGTATAAATATATATGATGACGATTGTTATTTTAAAGTCACTAGATAATGAAAGAAAATATTTCTATAAGAAAAAACATATACAGTAGCAATAAGTATAAAGAAGTAATCGACACAGATTTTTCTGAACTATTTAGTGCAAGGGAAACCTTTACTATAGAAGATTTTTTTAATCTATATAACGAATTATTTTTAGAAATCCCAGAGAACGGGGAATTTAGCCATTCATCTTTAGTTCAACAAAGTAACCAACTCATTACACCTGGTAATGATGTAAAAGACAATGAAATAGAAAATTTACAGTCTACAATAGAAGAACTTCAAAAACAATTATTAGACGCTTCTCAACCAACGGCCGAAGTAGAAACTGTAAAAGAACACCCACGATTTAGAAATGGAACATTAATTCGTCGTTTTGATACTTCATTATCGGGGGGTCAAATATTTTTAATGGATCAGGCATATAAAAGGATCTTTAGTTTTAATGATCCCGAAATTAGAGATTCATTCTTAAGACTACTTGAATATAAAAATAATAATGGTGAAGCTGATAAATATAAAGTTCCAGCTTTTCCAGATATTATAATAGATGATATTCCTTCTGGACCACCATTAACTCCAAATAATTTTAATGATCCCTGGAACCCAACAGAGGCAGAAGCAGAAATATCTGAATTAAGATTAACTTTAGATCCTTCTAACACTTCATTAAATCCGGATAATTATAATGGTGATTTTGATTTATTCAGAAGTGAATTAGAAAAAGATTTTATAGAAAAGGAAAATTACCTTAGAACTTTACAAGAAAAATTAGAAGATCTTAGAAAACGAAAACAACAAATAACAAGTGCATAATGGCTAGATATTCAGGTAAAAATACAGATTCTAAAAGCACTAGAGGTTCTAATAATGGTCTTAATTCAGGAGCTACTTCTATTACACTAACTGCCGAACAACAAACAGAGATTGATGCTATTAATGTAGAAATACAAGAATTTAAAAATGAAATTAATCGTGTTAGGAGGCGAAAAGATCAAGTAGAAGATATTCTTGATAACTTTGAACAAATTGCTGTAGGTAATTTATTAGTTGATATTTTACCTGATGAAAATTCTGATGAGATTAAAAATTCTAAAATAGTATCCAAAACTGAAATATTTGAAAAATTAAACATTTCTGAGGGTGATATAAATAATAATAGCCGAAAAGCTAGAGCAGGTAAAATTATAACTAAAGTATTTAAGTTAGAGCTAGTAAAAGAATTAATAGACCAATCTAGCGAATTAAATGAGGATGAATTATATGCCACTATTATAAGAGATGTAATATATACCACAACAATCAGTGGTACTAATAATCAAATTAGACGTGCCCGAGAAAAAATTGAAGATGTCCTTGATGAAATTGAATCTGACGAATAATGGCTATAAAATCTAAAAAAATATTAGAACAAATTCGCCCAGAAGATAAAAATCTTCTTAGCGAAAAAAAATTAGTCCGCAAGTTTGGTAGACCAGAGGACTGTGTTGAATTGCACATTTATGACCTTAATGGCAATTTACTAGATACTGTTTATAATTTTGAAGAATATGAAATTCCTGATGTAGATGATAATGAAGGATTTTTTAATGAAATTACTTTTAACCCTGATAAAGCATTAAGAGATTTAGGCTATTCTACAGGAGAATATGAATTAAGGGTTAACTTTCATAGAAAAAAAATTGCAAATACTCTTGAAAATTTATTCTATATTAATACTATTTCACCTAGTAGAACTGAATTAAGAGTTAAAATTATAGACGATGAAAATCTTTCCCCGCTTATATCCGCGACAAATCAATTTATCGCCGAACTCGGTGATACTGAAGAGGGAATTGCGTATTTCAAGGATTTTGCGCTAAATTTAGGCGATGATACCGTATTAACTGGGGTTAATTTTATAGCTGAACAGGACCAAAATAATAGTTTTTTAATTAAACTTTATGAACCCTTACCTAATACTTTTAGTGAAAAATCTCAATTTAGAATAATTGAAGAACTTACAAATCCTATAAGTTATAATATTAGCTTAGGGACATCTGAAATTACAATTTCTTCTACTGAATTAAAAGGTCCTAATTTAAGAATAGATACACGTCTAAATTCAAGTATTCCAACTAATTATAAAGCTTTTAATGATATATTATCATATGAACAAACCTCTTCCTTACAAAATGTACTAAATGCCCTATCTGCTAGTGTTCCAGTATCAGTAGAATATGACAATCCTAATACAGATACGGGATACACGTTTGAAAAATTTATACATTTTGGTTCAGCTAAAGAAAGATTAGAAAATTTTAAATATAAATTAGAATTAATTGAACTATATGCTTCTAAAAGTATATACTTAGATTCTTTAAACCAGTCTTCTCAAGCAGTAAAAATTGAAAAAGAAAATAACCAATCTTTAATTAAAAAAGTAGTTAGTAATTTTGATAATTATGAAAGATTTTTATATTTTGATAAAAATGATTATGCTTGGCCTAAATCAAATAATGAAGTCCCCTATATAATAGCCCCATCTACTTCTTCTGAAGCACTATCATGGTTTGGGTCTGCAAATGATGGAAGCGATTATTATGGTGGTCAATTATTAAGTGCTTCTAATTTTGATGATGAAAATCCTTATATTTTAAGAAATGCACTCCCTCAATATATCATTGATAATAATGAGAATGAGCAATTTATAACATTTACTGATATGATAGGTCAATATTTTGATAATATTTGGCTTTATATTGAAAATATTACAGATAAAAATATAGCTCACAATAGTTTAACTGAGGGTATTTCTAAAGATCTTGTATTTAATGCTTTAAAAGAAAGAGGTATTCCAGCTTTTGATCAATTTGAAAATACTAACCTATTTGATTATTTAATAGGATTCGATGGAACTGGAGAAGATAATTTAGATGATTTATTAACAGGCGTAGAAGCCATCCTTACAGAAGCAGGCCAAGTAATAATTACAGAAACCGGAAATGTATTAGTTTTAAGTACTCCAACGGCTACCGTTTCTACTAAAAGTGACATTACAAAAGAAGTTTGGAAACGTTTATACCATAATGCTCCTTATCTTTTAAAGACTAAAGGTACTGAACGTGGTATTAAAGCTTTATTAGCTTGTTATGGTATTCCTGAAAGTATACTCCATGTAAAAGAATATGGTGGGCCCTCATCTGATAAATCTGGATTTAGAACATTTAACTACCCTAAATTATCTAGAGGCTTAAATATATCAGGTTCATCATTAACCCAAGTTAGTTTTGGCTTTCCTGCTAATGTAGATACTATTGTTCTTACGGTATACCCCTATAAAACAGATGAATTTAATGTAATATTTGGTGATTCAACTTCTAATAGTGCTGAATTTATTGCTATCCAAACAAGTTCTATATATGAACAATCCGGTAGATTAGTATTTAATGATGGTACTAGTATAACCCAAGAAAGTTCCTTCTTCCCCGTATATAGTGGTAACCCAATTACCTTTTTCTTAAGGGAATCTGGTGGAAGTGGTTTAGATATAACCGCAGGCATGTATGTAGATAATGAATTTTTTGAAACATCATTTAATACTAACCCAGCCTTTAAAAGTGCACCGTCATCCTCTAGAACTACCATTTCAAATTATAATTGGTCTATAGGAAGATCTACTACTACATTAGCAGATAAAAAATCTAATTTTATTCTCCATAATGTTAAAGGATTTACTACTACTTTAAACGCACAAACTAAAGAATTCCACACTAAAGATCCTAACATATTTGCAGGTAATACTACTAGTTCATATTTCGATAACGAATTATATTATTATAACCCGTTAGGTGCTAATATAGCAACAGAAAGTATTTCTTCAACTCCCTATAATTTTTCTGATTATTCTAACAACGGTAGTAATACATTACTAACAGCTCAGATTCAGGGTACCAAATATAAAGAAGTTACATATAATCACCATATTTCTACCCCTGATACTGTAGGTTCTTCTATGGTTTCCGAAAAAGTTAGATACGATAGTGGAAGTGTACCAGGATATAAAATTCTTTCCCCACAAGTGAGGGCAGAAACTTCTACCTTAGATCGTCAACCCCAAGATCTTTCGAATTTAGGAATATTCTTTTCACCTACTTTTGAAATTAATGAAGATATAATATATACTTTAGGAGGGTTCAGATTAGATGATTATATAGGAGACCCCCGCCATTTAACAAGTAATGATTATCCTGATTTAAAATCAGCTAGAGACTTATATACCCAAAAAGTTAAAAGTAAATATAATTTCTTTGATTATTTAAAAACTATACAATATTTTGACCATACTATATTTAAAATAATAGAAGAATTTGCCCCTGCTAAAGCAAATTTAAAAACCGGATTAGTAATAGAACCCCATTATTTAGAAAGAAATAAATTCAACTATACAGATACAGATTTTTCAAATGTATCATTTCCAGATTTCCAGATACCAGAAACCTTTCCTACAATGAGTAGTGAATATATATTACATGAAGCCACAATTGATGTTGAAGAAGTTTTAAGTGGTAGCCAGGGGTCATTTGAAAATAATCTTGTTTATGGGGCTTTAAGTAAAAAATACTTTAGAAAAGCATTTAATTAATAAAATATGCCTAACGTACCAAATAAACCTACATTTAATCCAACTACTGTTGGGGGTGATGAGTATTCTGTAGAAATAAATGACTCTAATTATAGTGCAGATGCTTGGAAAAATTCAAGATATGAAGGAGTTAAAACTCAAACCATTACTCTTAATAAAATATCACCCAATGATATAACTAGTGGTAAAACAGCAGCAGCACAAAAATACTCTAGAAATATTTATTTAGGTAACTTTGTAGTTGGGATGACTGATGAGGGTACTGAAGATAATAGTTTAACTCATTTTCCTAATTTTACATATATAGGTTTAAATAGTTACCTTACTATAAATGACGACGATACATTTGATAAAATATCATTAGAAGATACTGAAGATAACTTCGATTCTAGAAAAGCATATTATCGCACATTTACGGAAGATTTTGATATAGGTACTAGTTGTAAACTTGTATTAAATGATTTTTCCGTTAGGAATAATTTAAGGGATAGGTATAACATATTTTGGAACGAAGGACAATTAGTTAAGGTAGCACACATAATTCCTTCTGGTATAAATGGTGATCAATTTGGTACACATCGTTCAAATATAACCCATGTTTCTTCAAGCAACGAATTAATTTTTAACAGAAACGCTAAAAAATTTACCAAATTTAATTATCCATTTCAAATATTTGCTTTTAAATCTGATGTAATGAGAGATATTTGGGGTTCTTTTGACCCTTCTTCTTTGCTTAATAATGACATTAGCGAAATTGGGTTAAATTTTGGTTTTTTTAATAATATTTTCCCACCAACTCCCGCTGCTAACCCAACTATTCCTTCTTCAATAGGGGGAGTAGGAGGAGGTAGTAGTCCTGGTGCTCCAAATGAACTTACATTTTTTACTATAGGAGAAGGCAGCATGATCTCTAATCCAAATTATAGAGGATTAGATAAATATTTTGCTACTATGATCAAAAGTGGATCCATAGATAACATAGCTATGACTGGTTCTACTACAGATGGAGATCCTACTTCACAAGGAACGCCAACTTCAACATATCCTATTAATATTCCCCAACCTGCTATTATAGTAGAAGAATCTAGTAGTTTTTCCGGAAATACACCCAACCAAGCAGTCCCTATATTAAAAGATTTTACCCTAATGTCTACAGCAGAAATAATACCTAGTAGTGCTATAGCTGATAATGGTAGCACAACATTTGGGGTTATTGATCGTAGTAGATTTCCCGGAAGTGAAATGGGTAGCGTAGCAGGTATATCAATTACTCTTAAAAATCCTTTAGCCCAGGACTATATATCATCTGATCTCTTTTTATCTAAAAAGCCTTCTGTCTTTGCAGATGCCGGATCTGTAATGTTTTCAAGAAATGATAATTCAAAACCTAGTGTTCTTATAAAAATGAATAAAAATATAGATTTGCCAAATGGGGTTGGTGATAAAGGATTTGTAGTTATACCCGAAAATTTACACCCCTATATAAAGGATAACTTAATATATTTTCTTGCTAAAGCAGGTATTCCATTAGGAGTTGATACTATACCTGTAAGAAATGACTCTAGAAAAAAATTAAAATAACATTTTCATAAAACTTTTATATTTATAAAAAAACAAAATTAATGGGATATTTAGATAATACAAACATTATAGTAGACGCCGTTCTTACTAAAAAAGGCCGCGAAGCTCTTGCTAGACAAGATGGTTCTTTTAAAATCACACAATTTGCCTTAGGCGACGATGAAATAGATTATACCTTATATAATGAAAATCATTCAGCTGGTTCGGCATTTGCAGGTGAAGCAATTGAAAATCTTCCTATGTTGGAAGCTATTCCCGATGATCAGGCGATTTTAAAAAGCAAACTAGTAACTCTACCTAGAGGTACTTCAGCTATGCCTGTTGTAACGGCTAATACAGCAAAAATTACCCTTTCTTTAGGTTCAACCACAGTAGTTAACCCAACTACACTTAATTTTAGTGGTCAATCAAACCTTAAAGAACCAGGAGGATATATATTTACTATTGCAGACAGAAGATTATTATCTAGATTTACAGCAACAAGTCAAGCAGGTAAATCATCTAGAGTACGTCCGTATTCTAATTCAGCAATTGCTGAAACCGCAATTGGTCAATCCTTAAGCTTAACTGCAATAAATGCTCAAACATTATTTGGTACTGCAACTACTTTATTAACTAGCTTAGTAATTGAAGGTAGAGACAGCGGTGCTAGAGCAACTATTCCCGTTGAAATTTCAAAAGAAGTACTCGCCGTAACAGCTACACAAGATGTAGACGGTGTAGTAAGATAATTAATATAACATGGCAACATATACACGATTTTCATCCGACGACATTGTAATCACAACTGAAAAAGTTTTTAGTTCAACTTGGACAGGTAATACTAATGCTATCCAAGGTGGTTTTCCCGTAGGGGGAGGAGCCGCAGGAAGCCCAACGGGTTCTAATGCCTTTAGAGTCCAATATGCCCACGTTGATGGGGGAACCGATGTTAACTTTACTGTTAGTTATGGTCACAGGGAAGGAAGTGGCTCACAGCCTTATAATGCTAATGATCCTGGATTTAGTTCAACTAGATCAGTGTATTCACAATACCGTTCGTTAATATATGGAGATGAAACTCGTAATTTTACTTTTAATGGATATGAACCACAAGATATTTACGTAGTAAATATTGCTCGTTCTAGATATAAGCAAGCATTAAGAGCAGGATCCCTAAACATAACATTAGGCGCAGATAAAGTATACACAGATGACTCAGTTTCACGTTCAGGTAGTGCTATATTAACTAATATAGGTAGACAATTTAATATAGTATCAGGTTCAAATGGGGTAATGTCAGGTTCTAATTTATCACAAACAGACAGTGGTAGTTTTGGTTTATTCTATCCAGATGCAGGTATAGCAATATTTAACCCAGATGCTTTGGGGGACGGTAATAGTATTACTCATGCTACTTTAGTAACTAATAGAGCAGCTAATACTTTATCTGGTTTAAATCTCATTCAGGGTTTATTTGAAACGGCCTTAGATAATGGAGCATCATTTATATTAGATACTGAAGAAAAAATATCGTCTCAATTTTATTTTGTAAGAGCTAAAAACAAAGAATTTAATTATACAACTAATCCGTCATTTATAGATGCTAATGGTAATATTAATAAAACATCTATGGTAGATAATCCAGTTGCCTACATAACAACTGTTGGTTTATATAACGATGCTAATGAATTACTAGCGGTTGCTAAATTAAGTCAACCTGTAGTTAAAGATTTTACTAAAGAAGCATTAATAAAAGTTAAGCTTGACTACTAATGTTATCAATTAAACCTTATGTCTGTATACAATAGATTTACTTCTGATAATGTTTTTATTACTAAAGAACTTGTAAAATCTAATATTTGGAATAGTGGACTACCCTCTATCCCTGTTAGTGATTTATCGGATCCCCGATTTATAGGAACCAGTGTAATTCAAAGTGGTGATATAACTTCTTTAGCTACTAATCTTATTGGATATTCATTCGATGAATCTACAGGAGATTTTTACCCTGACTATATAGATCCAGATCCTGCATTTCAGGTTATTTACGCTCACCGCAAAGGATTAGGTAGTGCACCTTATAATATAGATAATGCTTCAGCATCTTTTGAAGAAGGAATATTTGATTATGATAGCCCGGCTAAATCTTTATATAGCCAATATCGTTCTTTAGTATATGGAGATGAAACCAAAGATTTTAGTTTTAGTGGGCATGTACCTGATAGTATTTTTATTATAAACTTTAATCGACGTAATTATAAACAGTCATTAGCAACAGGATCTTTGCAAATATCTTTTAAAGATGTCGAAAATAGCTCTGATTCTATAACACTAACTGATGATTCATTAACTAATCCCATTTTTAGAACTTCCCTTATAGGAAGAGAATATAATATAGTATCTGGTTCAAATGGAGTATCTTTTGATAGTAGGATAGCTGCCCAATCCCAAAAAGCCCATAATCCATTAGGAAGCAGCCCAGTGGGATCATATGGTTTATTCTACCCAGATGCAGGTATATTAATATTTAACACAGATGCCTTAATAGACTCAAGTGCTTTTCCAACCGACTCAATTATTACTGAATTTTCATTTCTCAATGGGGAAACAACTACTACCCCTAATTTAACTGGGGGTCTTCTTTCCCATATTGCTAATATCGGACGATTTAATAATGGTATAAAATTTGGGGGAGGAATACAGCTAAAAGCCGAAGAAGAATTAAATGTTGTTTATTATAATGTTGATATCCCTAATAAAGATTTTAACTATTCTAATAGTAAAACTTTTCAGGATAAAAACAACAATGTAAGGATTAATTCTATGGTGGATAACCCCAGAGTTTATATTACAACAATAGGATTGTATAATGACCGTAATGAACTGTTAGCAGTTGCTAAATTAAGTAAACCCATAGCTAAAGATTTTACAAAAAGTCTTTTATTTAAAGTAAAACTTACCTTTTAATGTTCACATATAAAAAATTAAAATCATCTGATAGGGGTATAATAGCATTTGAAGCCCACAAACACTATAATGTAACTAGTGCAACAACATCTTCATTTGGTGTAAGTTTTGATAATACTAAATATAGCTCAGAAAGTTTAGATACTTACTCAGCGGGGGGTAATGATTTGTTTAATTCAAAAAGATATAGACAAATAGACCACTTATTTTACAATAAAGGAAATAGAAATTATGGTAATTTATTAGGGGGTTTTGAATATACTGAACAAGAAAAACGCTTATATGATATTGCTAATATATTAGGAATATCCCAAGATAACACGGGAAATGGTATTCAGAAAGGTACATTTAATTTAAATAATACTTATAAAGACGATTCTAAAGGCAACATATATAATGGTAGCACTGATACATTACTTAATGGTCTTTTTGTTGATTATCCTTTAGATACTGATAGGGTGTTTTATTTAGCACCTACTAAAGGGTTTAAAAAAGTAGATTTAACAAGAGAAACTATTACAGGTCGACCTATAGTTAATCATTCTTCTACCCACAATGCTGTAGAATATGATGATTCTTTATTCAATAATAGTGTAAAATATGTAAGTTGCTCTTTTAAATATATGGACGGCGATTTAGATGGTTATACTGGAGTAAATTTAGATCAAGGTTATATTGAAATACCTCATAATAATACCTTTAATTATAACGATGAAGATTTTACTATTAGTTTTTGGTATAATCCTAAGGACCTTTCAGGTGTAAAATATTTAATATCTAAAGGTTTTACCAAAACTGATGCTAGTAGCCCAACGACCCCACCATTAAGTGACAATTCAGGAAGCTTTGGCCCTCAAGATATAGATGCTGGAAATAGTTACCCATTTGCAATATATGCTGATGGTAGTAATCTTTATTTAGAAAGATCTGATGAAAATTCAACCTGTAGAGTTCAAGCACCCCTATTTGGAACTGGATTAGTCAATTATATCTTTGTAAAAGATGGAAATACTTTAAGAAGTTATGCTAACGGAATAACAGTAACATCTAATGATGTTGTAGATACTACAACTAATTGTGGAAACCAAGGAAATTTATATATAGGAAATAAAGGAGGATCAAGAAGTACTGAAGCATTTGGTATCGAACCTGCTGGGGGTGAAATATCACAAATAATGATATTTAGTAAAGCCCTTAGCCAAAACGAGATAAATAAAGTAAAATCATCAATTACAGGTACACCTGTAGTAGGTAATATTTTTTATGAAAATGGAATTGCTACTATAACTAAACCTAATATTGCTGCTAATACACTTATAAGTTCAGAAACAGCTACTGTAACACTTACATTAGCTCAAACTCCTAATAATGTAGATCCTGAATTTATATCTGCAACTATCCCTGGTCCTGTATATTCGGGCTCAGCTACATTCTTTACTTCTTCTGTAATACTTGATATAGATGATAAAACTAGTTATACTAATGTATTAAATGCTAACCGCAATTCAACAACTCAAGTTGTTGAAGGTAGTTCAGACGTTGTATTTTTAGCTCCTCGCCCCGCTATAGATTTTGGAGGATTTTTAATTAATCCTATTGTTAGAACTGAATTTCTTTTTAATTTCATTAACCTTAACCCCCTAACCGACAGTGTACCTGCTACTCGTTTTGCTGAAAAACTTGAAGGTGTATCGTTCTTTACACCTGATAATGAAGATAAACCATATAGTGCTTCCCTAGAAGTTATTCGGCTTGGTGCTGGTTTTGAAACTAATGACGAATATAGTGAAGGTTTTTGGACAGCTATACTCCCCCCAGTATTTACCTTAACATCATCTTTCTCCCTGGCACAAACTAGAGAAAGCACCCCTACATGGATGAGTATAATCCCCACAGATTACCAGCCATATTTTACAGCATCTGTTTATAATGCAAGTTTAGGCACAAATGTTCCAAATCTTGTTGAAAATACAATCAATTTTAGGCCGTTTCAAAATAGATGGACTAGTAATAATAATGTAGCAAGTTTAAATCCTGATACTTCTCTTAGCCATGGTTTCAACCAGTTTAAAGGATCACCTGTTGATAATTTCTTAGACCAAGGTGGGGGTCCGTTTACTGCTGAATTGCAATCAGATTTATTTACTTATCTAGATGATGAAGGGGATGAAATTACCTCTACATCAGGTGCTCAACCCCAATCCTTCCCCCTTTCTCCTGCTATATCTTTAGAAGCTAAAGCTTATAATAACAATAGCAATAAGGCACTTTTAAATCTATTAGTATGCACAGGGAGTAGAGGCAACATTACTGCATTCGAAGGTGCTACATTAAAACATGAATCAGGAAGTGGAGGTAATCCTGCTGGTAACCTTTCTAATGAAGATTTATTTTTAGATAGTGATAACGGTAGATATGCATCTACTGCTTTCCTAGGAGGAGGAGGCCCTGATATCTTTTCAGTACCTTTTGCATATCCCGGGGGCATTAATGGTGGTAATATTTACCCCGCACTAACTGCGTCCACTCAACAAGTTGATGGTAATTCTACCCTTGATAGTAGGGTAGAACCAGGTGTAATAGAACCAGACACTATACCAACAGCGGACGGAAGATATATGGGATTTAATTTCCATAAAAAAAGATTATTTGGTGAGTATGAAAATAACGTATTATATGGTTCTATAACTAGACTCCAACTCCAATGTAACTTACGATTTAAAGTATATGAACCAGATTCTGATCCTACTAAATATGGCGATCAAAATATTCAATTTAAATTTGCATATTATCATAAGAGTACAAATACCCATTATGATATTTTTGATGAGGATGGAGACAAACTTGAAACCGACCCAAGTTTACTTAGTCAGGGAGTAGGTTTTAATGCTAAATCTATTACTAAAACCATTAATCCTTTAGCTATGGATTTAAAAGTAGCTACAGATATGTTTGAGGGCTTAGAGGGAACTCCGGCAGATTTTACTGCTTTTGAAGATGAAGAAGACCAAATAAGAGTATTAGTACGTAGTATAGCTGATGATTCAGAAAAAGAATCAGGCGTTATAATAGGCAGTGGCACAGGTATATCTTATAACGGTTTTAAAATCACAGATCAAAACCCCGAATTTGGTCCTTCAGATTATTTAGGTTTTAGCAGTGATATGATTACACCTATTAAATCAGGCACACCAAAACGATTTACTATAAATGGAATATCATCTAAAATATCAGATATAAATGGCGCTGTAGATTACCATGGTGGGACAGTAGATAATGTCCATATGAGGACAAGCCTTAATAAAACTATAGGAAAGGCTGAACATGAAACTAATTTAGGCATAAGGGTAGATTTATATGAAATGGATTTAAATCCTGATGATCTATATGACATGCAAATGCCTAGAGTGTTAGAGGGTACAAGTGGATTTTATAATAGAGCCCACCTATTAACTTCATCTTTATTTGAAGCAGGAACTACAGTAAACAATACCACATCAGACATTTCCACCCTTGACTTTATAGGCGCATATAGTCCTTCTAATTTAAGTAGATATAACAATTGGATAGAAGACCCACATATATTCCCTCGTGATTTAGATTTTGAACATTTTCTTACTGCGTCTGAAGAAAGAAATATGTTTTTAGCCTATAGGATAGGAGTAGTAGATTTTAACAATGCATACCCTGATGAAAATAATTTATTAGACTTTCGTTTAGCTCCTACAAATGGTGCTGAAGGTTTTGCTGTAGGGTGTATTCATTTAGCTGAAATAAAACCTACAAATACTCAAAGCTTCTATTATCCGGATATGGATGGTTTTCCCCTTAATAATAACCAATTATTATCCCCTGAATCAGCTACAGGTTCTGTACTTACATCTATAATTGGGAATATAGTTGATGGTGGGACTACTGCAGGGGATATTATTACTACAGCAGATCTAAATGATAAATTTATAGGTGAACTTCCAACTCAAATAACTAGTATGAGTATAAAAGAGGTATCTGGACAGTCTTACTTTTTAGGATATATTAATAATTATACTATTGCAGGAGATGAAACCCGAAATCTTTTAGCTAGTAATATAATACTTGATAATGAATTTGCTATATTACCTGATAGAGAATTTGAGGGGGCCGACCATACTTTTGAAATCACGGGTTCTTTTACACAAGGTAGTCACACTAAAGCATCTGCTAGTTTTGAAATATCTCAATCGGGATTATATGAGGCAAGACTATTAGATTTAGGATTATACCATAATAGAAATAATGTTTATGCTAATCCTATTTATGGTTTAGGTCCAGAGGTACACGAAAATAATAAAGTAAAAGTCGAATTTTATTATAAAGAACCAGGCCTTGCTCCTGGTGCTTCTGGTGTTCTTTTAGAAAATGTCACTAAAACAGTAGAATTCCCTAACGGAGTAAACAGTACAGCTAGACCTTTTAACTCTATATCAAATATAGGATACCAAGGTTTTATGGCCGAAGGAGCTACTATGTCTATACAATTAACTTTATTAGATGAAGATGATGTTGAAACCACATCTTTCCCCCACCAAGGTATTATATCAAGAAACTTCCAAAATGTACGCCTTACTAGTTCGCGAGAAGTAACTCGTGTAGATGGGGGTTCATGCACAGGTACTGATCCTTTTACCGAACAACAAATAGAAGGTAGCGCAATTAGATTTAGATCTCCCCATGTAAATAGTGGAATATCCGAATTTCCTTTTGATGGTCCGGGAGCGATTGAACGTATAACTGCTAGTATTGCTAATTATGATGGTCCTAATAAAATTATCTTAAAAGATGATTTCTTTATTACTATGTCTGGATTTGAAGCCAATCCTTTTATAGGACAGGGGGGAGCAGTAAAAACAGAAATTCCCTTTAATTATGCCCAAAATCGATTATATCATTTTAATTTTAATGGAGGAACGCTAGATAGCTGGTACGCATTAGTAAATTCAGAAGGGGGAATAGGTCCTGGTGATACAGAAATGGATTCTATATTAAGTGGAATTCCTGGGTTTAATGGAGGGGGATTAGGAGTAAGGGTTATTGATAGTAATGGTATAATAAAAGCCCAAAAATATTCTGATAGTGATCCTGTAAATTATTGGCCTAATAGTTTCTCTACAACTTTTGGAAATACGGGTACGGGTAAAATTCAAATTTTTAGCAGTGGTGCTATATCTAGCCTATTCTCTGATGGAAATGTTACAGCGTCTTATATAGGAGAAGGCCCAATATCTAACGAAGATAATATCCCATGGGCTTACCAATTAGGAAATATTGATATCTCTATTACAGAATCAAAAGGTAGTGATACTACTAATGAATCTTTTGCTAGATTACCGAACGCTCCTAGTGGGGAACCACTTACCATATCAATAACCTCCTCCCATGTAAATAGTGGTGATCAAGGGTTTTTTACTATGGGTAAAAGTTTACAAAATATATTAGAAATAATCCCTCAAGGAGATAGTACATTTAAAATTAGAATAGGTAATGAATTATTTATTACTGCTTCTTCTCCAGCAACTGCATCTATAGATCAAATAGAAGGATTTGATTATGTAGGAGAATCAACTGCAAACGCAGTTACTATAAATAGTATTTCCCCCGCAGGTACTGCTATTGGGGACAATATTGTAGGATCTACATTTACGTTTACTGATCAAGCAGGTGCTACTACCTTATATACTATTCAACAAGTTATAGGAGGAGTGGGGGCAGACGAAGCAGGATCTCCTGGATCATTAGTACTATCTAGCCAAACAGTTCCCGCAACGGGCCAAGATGACCAAATTCTTATTACTCCTAGTTTTGAAGATATAACAATTAATTATTTAACACCCGCTGATAATAGTGATTTTAATTTACAATTCAAAAATACTCACTTAATATTCGAAAATGAATTCCACTGTACTGTAGAAGAAAATGAATTTAATTTTACATTAAACCCTACAGCACGTAAAAATAAAGATATTACTAAAGGAGACTTAGCTAATTTTGCCACATCATCTATTTTTAAACCTTATGTAACAACAATTGGTTTATATAATGAGGATAATGAATTACTTGTAATTGGTAAATTAGCTCAACCAATTAAAATATCAGAAGAAATAGATACAACGTTTGTTGTAAGATACGATACATGATAATACCAGAAAGTTACGAACACTTTCCGGAGGGCACATATGGTTACATTTATCAAACGACCCATATCCCTACTGGAAAGAAATATGTCGGTAAAAAATCACTGATATATAATTTAAAGAAAAAATTAGGTAAAAAAGAACTTGCTCTCCACGAGGGTAAAGGTCGTCCACCTAAATTTAAAATGGTTCAAAAAGAAAGCGATTGGAAAACCTATTATGGTTCTCACCAATTTATTAAAGAAGAAATTAAAAGAGGCAATCAATCTCATTTTGAACGTATAATATTGCAATTAGCTTATTCTAAAAAAGAATTAACTTACTTAGAAAATAAAGCATTGTTTAGTTTAGCTGTATTAGAAACAGAAGATTATTTAAATGACAACATCGAAGGAAGATACTTTAAGAGGGATTTTGGCCTTTGACCTTTCGTTCATATATTTAAGGGATGAAGGAAGATCGCCTTATTTTTTTACTCGAAAGTCTCT
>Ga0181390_1000338_pt1 | contig 20930 bp, 17 predicted proteins | sample 13SPOviralmetaG_FD_130085 | JGI IMG/M metagenome (GOLD analysis project Ga0181390, IMG submission 130085) | Marine viral communities from the oligotrophic San Pedro Time Series (SPOT) site, San Pedro Channel, CA, USA - 13 SPOT_SRF_2010-07-21 | ecosystem: Environmental > Aquatic > Marine > Strait...
GAGAAGAGAAGGAGGGAAGGATAAGCCCATTCTTTTTGTAGCGACAGACCATTACTATTCATCGGATTTATATCTCATTGATACCAGCCCATTAAAGTAATTTACCTTCACCCTAAATGTTTTGTTTTTAGATTTTTGGTGTGATATATTTATATTTATGAGTATTAAGAAATTAAATTAGCGTTGGCTACACAAAGAGAAGTTGCAGATCATTTAGATTTATCTGTTAAGAGAATATCTGAATTAATTAGGGATGGAATATTGCCCTCTAAAATGGGTAGGAGTCCTTTAAATTTAGATGTTTGCAGAGTTGCATATATTTCCTATCTAAGAAAACTAGGTGGATATCATAAAAGAAGTGGCACTGGTGATATTGCTGAAGAGAAAGCTAAACTTACTGCTGCTCAAGCTAGAAAGGCTGAGTTAGAGGTAGAGCAGTTAGAAAAGTCTTTAATACCAGCACAACTTGTTGAAGACACTTGGATTGATTATGTTTCAAATGTAAGGGCTAGGCTATTAGGACTACCATCAAGGGTTGCTCATCAAGTAATAACAGTTGACAAATATGCAGAAGCGGAATTAATAATAAAAGAACAAGTGCATGAAGCACTAAATGAGTTAGCACAAAATGGAATAACTAAAGAATATAGAAAAGGTGATACAGGAGACGAATCAGACATGGACTCCTCCACCGAACTTGAAGATTAGCGACTGGGCTGATAACTACAGACGATTATCTCCTGAATCCTCAGCAGAGGCTGGGGCATGGCGTACAGATCGTGCACCATACCAAAGAGAGATTATGGATTCTTTCAATGATCCTGACATTCAAAGAATAATATTTATGAAGTCTGCTCAGGTTGGTGCTACGGAGATACTTTTAAATGTGATCGGTTACTATATAGATCAAGACCCAGCTCCAATGTTAGTAATGCAGCCGACATTGCAGATGGGTCAAGCATTTAGTAAAGATAGACTTGCTACTATGATTCGTGATTCTGAAAAGATAAGAAATTGTGTTAAAGACCCTAGAAGTAGAGATAGTGGTAATACAGTATTATCTAAGAAGTTTGCTGGTGGTAATTTAACTATAACTGGAAGCAACAGTGCAAGCTCGCTTGCTTCACGTCCTATCAGATGCGTTCTCGCGGATGAAGTTGACAGATATGAGGCATCTGCTGGCTCTGAGGGCGACCCAATATCACTAGCAACCAAAAGAACAACTACTTTTTGGAATAAGAAGATATATCTATGTTCAACCCCAACAATAAAAGGACTATCAAGAATAGAAACTGCTTTTGAAGAGTCAGATAAACGCTATTATCACGTTCCTTGCCCTGAATGTAATGAAAAACAGGTTTTAAAGTGGAAGAATGTGGTTTGGGAAGAAAATCAACCTGAAACAGCATCTTATGCTTGCGATCATTGTGGTTCTGTAATAAATGAGTCTAAAAAACAGTGGATGTTAAAGCATGGTGAATGGATAGCAACTGAAACAAAATCTAATACAGCAGGATTTCATATATCAGAGCTATATTCTGTTTGGTCTACATGGGCTGATATGGCTAAATCATTTCTTGAAGCCAAAAAGAATCCTGAAATGTTAAAAACTTGGATTAACACTGCTCTTGGCGAATCTTGGGAAGAGCAAGGTGAAGCTGTTGAATATGAAACTTTGCTTGAAAGAAGATTAAATTATGATTACACAACTATACCTGAAGATGTTTTAGTCTTAACTGCTGGAGTAGATACGCAAAAAGACCGATTGGAGCTACAGCTTGTTGGTTGGGGTAAGAACTATGAGGCATGGGTGTGTGATTATAAGATATTTTGGGGTGATCCTAATGCTTTAAATGTTTGGTCAGACTTAGATTCTTATTTAAAACGTAGATTTAAAACTGAGTCAGATAGAATGATTCCTATATCTTGTTGCACAATTGATAGTGGTGGACATCATACAAATCAAGTTTATCAATTTACAAAGCCTAGACAGGCTAGAAGAGTCTTTGCTGTTAAAGGTTTATCGACAGCAGGCAAACCAATAGCCAATAAACCAACATTTGTAGGTAAAAATAAGGCTGTTTTATACGGAATTGGTGCTGATTCAGCAAAAGAGGCTATTTTTGCTCGTTTGTCTGTTGAAAATGAGCTTACTACCTTGCATTTTTGCTCAGACCTTGATGAAGAGTATTTTAAACAGCTTACAGCAGAAAAAAGGATTACAAAGTTTGTTAGAGGACGTAAATCACTAATTTGGAAGCAAATAAGACCAAGAAACGAGGCTTTAGATACTTTAGTATACAATTTTGCTGCTATTTACATATTAAATCCAAATTTTGACTCTATTGAAGAAAAAATACTAAATCAACAAATAAAACCCAAAGAAAGTAAACAAAATAAGCCACAAAAAGGCATAAATAGGGGTAATTTTGCTACTTCTTGGAAGTAATTTGACTTTTCTTTGCTTATGTGTTGACTTTTTAGCAGAAAACCATAGTGTGATATTAGATATATCTAAAACATTTATGAGGTTTTTGCTTGAGCAACAAATTTGATTCAACAAATTATCCACCACAAGTTCCTACTGAGCTTCAGTTAGGAGACTTTTGGGCATGGAAAAGAGAAGATTTATCAGATGATTATCCAATAGCATCTTATTCATTATCTTATGAGTTCAATTTAGTTGATGGTGCTACAGCTTCTAATTTTACATTAACAGCTACAGAATCAAACGATAACTACATTATTGAGGCAAACAATACTGCTTCATATACAAAAGGTAATTACAACTGGGTTTCTTACATGACTAGAAGCTCTGATTCTGCAAGAGTCAAGCTAGAAGAAGGTTTTGTAGAAGTTCAGGATAATTATGCAACTACAACTGCTTCAGTTAGAAGTCATGCAAAAATTGTTTTAGATAGCATAGAAGCAGTAATTGAGAATAGGGCAAATATTGACCAATCATCTATGTCTATAGCTGGCAGGTCATTATCAAGAATGTCCATAGATGAACTGTTGACTTTTAGAGACAGATACAAGGCTGAATATCTTAAAGAAGTCAAAATCCAACGAATTAAGAATAAACGAGGGTCAGGAAATACTATTAAAGTAAACTTTGGTAGAACCACTGGCTCTAATCCCAAGAGTTACACATAATGGCATGGTATAACAGAATATTAGGCATTAATGAGCCTAAAAAGAAAAAAAGACAAGCATATAGAAGAAGCTACACTGGAGCTAACACTGGAAGATTGTTTGCAGATTTTGTTACCACGTCTACAAGTGCCGATGCTGAGATAAAAGATAACATAAGAATTTTAAGAGATAGAGCAAGAGAATTAGCAAGAAACGATAGCTATATTGCTAGATACCTTAACCTGATGGTGTCTAATGTTATCGGTAAGCATGGCATAAGAGTTTCCAGTAAAGGACGTGACGATAATGGGTCATTGGACATTGCTGGAAACCAGCTCATTGAAAACGCTTGGAAAGAATGGGGTCAGGTCGGCAATTGCACAACCAACGGAAGATTATCATTTTTAGATTGTCAAAAAATATTTATTGAATCTCTATGTAGAGATGGCGAAGTATTAATAAGAAAAATTAAAAAGAAAGATTCACCTTTTGGTTTTGAATTACAGTTTTTAGAATCAGATCATTTAGATGAAAATAAAAATGATGTTTATAAAGCTACTGGCAATCGTATTAAGATGGGTGTAGAAGTAGATAAATATGATAAACCAGTTGCTTATCATTTATTTAAAGACCACCCTTACGATAGAGTTTATTTAGCTCAAGCACAACACATTAGAGTTCCTGCTGATGAGATTATCCATGCTTACCTGCCTGCTAGAGCAGAACAAACTAGAGGCGTTTCTTTGGTTGCTACAGCAATGGCTAATGTGAAAATGTTGAATGGTTATTTAGAAGCGGAGATAGTTGCAGCAAGAGTTGGTGCATCTAAAATGGGTTTCTTTACATCAGGTGATGGTGATGGTTATGTTGGTGATGGTGAATATGAAGATACCTTTAATCCAACAATGAACGCACAGGCTGGGGTCTTTGAACAATTACCAGCAGGTATGGATTTTAAAGCATTTGATCCAACTCACCCAACCTCTGCATTTGAATCATTTACAACTAATGTTTTAAGAAGTATCGCATCAGGTTTAAATATTTCTTATCATTCTTTAAGTAATGACCTTACATCAGTGAATTACAGCTCAATAAGACAAGGTGCTTTGGAAGATAGAAGCATGTATCAAATATATCAGCAATTTGTTATAGATCATTTTGTAGACCCAGTTTTTAAATCTTGGTTAGAAATGTCTATATCAAATGGCTATATCAATTTGCCTATGAGTAAAGTTGATAAATTTTCTAAGGCTGTTAATTACATACCAAGAAGTTTCGCTTGGATTGATCCTTTAAAAGAAATGCAGGCTAATGTAATTGGTTTGCAAAATGGAACATTAAGCTATTCAGACATTGCTGGTGCTTATGGAAGAGATACAGAAGAGCTTTTTGAACAACATCAAAAAGAAATTGAATTAGCTAAACAATATGGTATTGAATTAGCATATCAACCATTTGGTCAAAAAAATCCAGTAGAAGCAAATATAAATGGCGGAGATCAGGAAGATGAGTAAACCTAATCAAGGCATGAAAGAAGAAGCTCGTAAAGGCTTGGACTGGAGAAAAGAATTTGGTAGGGGTGGAACTAGAATTGGAGCTGAAAGAGCAAACCAAATATTAAATAACGAAAATTTGTCTGATGAAACTATTAAAAGGATGTATAGTTTTTTCAGTAGACATGAAGTAGATAAAAAAGCAGAAGGATTTAGACAAGGTGAAAAAGGCTATCCATCAAACGGAAGAATAGCTTGGGCTTTATGGGGTGGAGATGCTGGATTTAGATGGTCTAAAAAATTAGTCAATCAAATGAAAGATGATAGAAGTCTTGAGGAAAGGGGTACTGAAGACACATTAAGAGAGAAAGCTAAAGAACACAATGAAGATGTTGGAGATAATCCAGCAAAAAGAACAAGCTACTCAACATTACAAAAAGTTTACAACAGAGGGATTGGTGCTTATAACACAAACCCTTCAAGTGTTAGACCTAATGTTACATCAAAAGAACAATGGGCAATGGCACGAGTTAATAATTTTTTACGAGTCTTAAGGACTGGTAAATACAAGTCAGGGAAGCATGACACTGATCTGCTACCTGAAGGACATCCTTTATCAACCAAAAACAAGGAGAAAGCTATGGAAAATAAAGAAGATAGACATATCCTTAATGTTAGCGAAACTGATGATAAAGTTATCGTTGAATTTGCGAAGCATGAGGGTGTCGAACATGAAGGTGAAGAAGTAGAGATGACTGATGAGGTTTCTATGACTGCATCAAGTGAAGATGAAAGGAAAGTAATTGATATGCCTATGAAATATAGAACTATTGATTTATCTAAACATTCTTATCTTGATGAAGAAAATAGAACTGTTCGTGTAGGAGTTTCTTCTGAAGAACCTGTTGAAAGAAGTTTTGGGATGGAAGTCCTAGGACATTCTGCTGGCGATATAAACATGGAGTTTATAAACAGTGGACGTGCACCTCTTCTCTTGGATCATGATATGACCAAGCAAATAGGTGTAATTGAAAGATTCGAACTAGATGAGACTGCTAAAAGGTCTTTAGCAGTAGTCAGATTTGGAAAATCTGCTTTGGCTCAAGAAGTGTTTGAAGACGTAAAAGATGGGATAAGGATGAACATATCGGTAGGTTATCGCATCGACAAACTGGAAAGAATGAATAACAAAGATGAGAATTACTATAAAGCTCAATGGACACCTATGGAAGTTTCTTCTGTAAGCGTTCCTGCTGACCAGTCAAGACTTGTTGGAGTTGGTCGTTCTGAAGATAAAAATAATATTAACTTTAAGGAGATTAAAATGTCAGAAAATAAAGACATAAACCTAGACGAAGTTAGAACTCAAACTATTGATGATGCTAAAGCTGAATTTAAAAGAAACTCAAAAGAGATTATAGATTTAGCCGCTAGACACAATAAAAGAGATTTAGCTGACAAAGCAATTAGTGATGGTATCTCTGTTGAAGAATTTAGAGGCGTATTATTAGAAAATATTTCTAATGACACACCTTTAGAGACTCCTTCAGAAATCGGCATGACTAAAGAAGAAGTAAGAGAATTTAGCTTGGTAAAAGCGATTCGAGCAATGGCAAACCCTTCAGACAGAAGAGCACAACAAGATGCTGCTTTTGAATTTGAATGTTCTGCTGAGGCTGCAAGACAGTATGGTAAAGATGCACAAGGCATTATGTTACCTGCTGAAGTCCTAAGAACTTGGGGCAAAAGAGATATCAACTCATCTGATGATTCAACTTTAATAGCTGAAGATTACAGAGGAGATTCTTTTATTGATGTACTAAGAAATGAATCTAGCGTAATGCAAGCTGGAGCTACTATGCTTAGAGGATTACAAGGAAATGTTGTAATACCTAAGAAAACTGCTGCTTCATCTGCTGGTTGGATTGCTACAGAAGGTAGTGCTGCTGCTGAAAGTGAATTTACTTCAGGTTCAGTAACAATGAGTCCTAAAGTAATTGGTGCTTTCACTGATGCAACAAGACTATTACTACAACAATCATCATTAGATGTTGAGAACTTAATCAGAGACGACCTAACAAAATCAATCGCTACTGCAATTGACTTAGGTGCTTTAGCTGGTTCAGGTTCAAGTGGTCAACCAACAGGTATTGCTAATACTTCAGGTATTAACACTACTACATTTGCTGCTGCAAACCCAACATGGGCTGAGATCGTAGCAATGGAAAGTGCTGTCGCTAATGACAATGCTTTAAATGGTTCTTTAGCTTACATCTGTAGACCTGCTGATTTTGGTACTTTGAAAACAACTGAAAAAGCAACTAATACTGCTCAATTCGTTGTTTCTCCTGACAATAGCATGAATGGCTATAACGTTGTCAGAAGTAACCAAGTAACAAGTGGTGATTTCTACTTTGGTAATTTTGCAGACCTATTAATTGGTATGTATGGTGGACTAGATATTACTGTTGATCCTTATGCGTTATCAACTTCAGGTGGAGTAAGAATTGTTGCTCTACAAACTGTTGATGTTGCTGTAAGACATGCAGTATCTTTCTGTAAATCATCTGACTAATTAGCTGATGCTTAAATGGAATGGGGGTAGTAATACCCCCAACTTAAATATGAAAAAATATAAAATCTTAATAGATACAATGGCTGGCGGTTCTAAAGTACATGCTGGTGATATAGTTGAACTGCCTGAGCATGAAGGTCATTCTTTATGTAGTTATGGTAAAGCTGAAGCTCATACAGCTAAACCTAAAGCAAAAAAAGAAGATAGAAGCGTAGGTTTAAAAACCTCAAAAGTAAAAGCTCCTAAGACTAGAGCTAAAAAGTAAATCATGCCTTTAGAGAGTGCATTAGATTTTAACGCCTATGTTGATACAACAACAGGTCATGGTGTTACTGCTACATTCTTTGAAGTGCAATCTTCACTATGGGATTCAAGACAAGGATTAATTGATACTTGGTTTGATATTGATTCAGGAGATGCCTATAGTGTAAACATCATTATTGACCAAGAATATTTTAATATAGAGGGCGGTAGTGTTCCTGTTGCTGGTTATCAACCAAGAGCAATTATAAAATCATCTGATGTTCCTTACATATCTCAAGAAGATAGATTGGTTGTAGATGCTATTACAACTGATAAAGGTAGCGTATTAAAACCTGAAACAACATTTCTAGTTAAAACAGTAGAGCCTGATAATACAGGTTTAGTTTCATTGGTTTTAGAGGAGCAATAATGTCTCAATTTAGATTAGAAACTGAATTAGATATGGCTGGATATTTAGATATAAATTTTGGTCATGGTGTTTCTGCTGTTTATACAAATTCAGGTACTTCTACAACAATTAATGTAATCTTAAATAATGAATATGTAGAACAAGAAGAGGGTATTGGTGTAGAAGCATTAAAACCAGTAGCCTATTGCAGAACTATAGATGTTCCTAATATTGCATTTGGAAATACTTTAGATGTATCTGCAATAAAAGATACAAATGGTAATATACTCAAAGCAGCACAAAATTATACTGTTGTTAATATACAATCAGATAGAACAGGTTTTAGTGCATTAATGTTAGAGGAAATATAATGGCAAACCATATAAGACAACAAATAAGAGAAAAGTTTGGTACTACTTTAACTGGTTTAACAACAACTGGATCAAGGGTTTATGAATCTAGGGTTTATCCATTAGAAACAGTACCAGCATTAGTTATCTATACTAAATCAGAAACGTCTGAGCCAATAGTGATAGGTACTGATCGTGTTATGAGTAGAGAGTTGTCAGTAGTAGTAGAAGGATATGCAAAAGCTACTAGTGACTTTGATGATACTATTGATACAATAAGCAAAGAAGTTGAAGAAGCAATAGCATCAGACAGAACTTTAGATGGATTAGCTAAAGACTGCTATTTAGAGTCAACTGAAATAGAGTTTAACGGAGAGGGAGAAAAACCACTAGGTTATGTCTCTCTTACATTTTTAACTAACTATTATGTCAAGGAAACCAATCCTGACGTGGCAGTTTAACAGGAGGCAAATTATGAAAATGATTAGTCCAAATGGCAAAGTTTCTATAGATGCTCACCCTTCTAAGGTTGAGTCTTTATTGAATATGGGTTGGAAAGAGGAAGCAGTCCATTCGCAAGATAAAATTAAATCTTCTTCTAAGAAAAAGTCGAAAGACGAGGTAGAAAATGGCAACACATAAAGGAAGTGAAGGTACTGTAAAAGTCGGTACTAATGCTGTGGCTGAAATTAGATCATACTCACTTGAGGAAACTGCTGATACTTTAGAAGATACTTCAATGGGTGATTCTGCTAGAACTTATAAATCATCACTGACTTCTTTCTCAGGAAGTATAGATGTATTTTGGGATGAGACTGATACTAGTGGTCAGGGTGCTTTAAGCATTGGCTCAGAAGTAACTCTTAATGTATATCCTGAAGGAGATACAGCAGGTGATACTTATTATACTGGTTCAGCTATTGTTACTGGAGTAACAAGAAGTGGATCATTTGATGGTCTAGTTGAAGCAAGTGTTTCAGTTCAGGGAACTGGTGCATTAACATCAACAACAGTATAAGAAAATGTCAGTTATAGATAACGCAAAGAAGCATTTTGATAGCCTAGAAACTAGAATTATAGAAGTCCCTGAATGGGGTGAGGATGAAGATAGTCCTTTAAAGATTTATTGCAAGCCAATAACCCTTTCAGAGACTTCTAAATTTATGAAACTAGCCCAAGATGATGACGTACAGCTTTTAGCTTATGTTTTAATTTATAAAGCATTAGATGAAGCTGGAGAAAAGTTATTTACTATCGCTGATAAGAAAACCTTATTGGAGAGGGTTGATAGAGATGTATTAATTAGAGTTTCTAGCGAAATGATGAATAATGTTTCGCAGGAAGAAGTTAAAAAAAAGTAATACAAGATAAGCAGCTATACATAAAATATGCACTAGCTGAAAAACTTAATAAGACTTTAACTGAAATTGAAGAAATGACAGTTGAGGAATTTCAAGGATGGTTGGCTTATCTTGAAATAAAGGAAGAAAAGAATGGCAGCTCTAACTAAATCAGATATTCATTTTAATTTTGTTGGAAATGATAAATCTGCTAAAGCGGTTAATAGTTTTAAAAAAAATATTAATGGTACGAATCAGGCTTTAGCAAGTCTGAGAAATACTATTGTTGCTGCTTTTAGTGTTAGAGAAATAGTTAATGCTGCTAACGTGATGATAGGCGTTGAAAATAGAATGAACGCCTTGACTGGTAGTGCAGATAAGACAGCAATAGCCATGAATCACATGAGAAGAATCGCTTCTGATTCAAGATCAGATTTTGATGCGGTTGCCATGTTATATACAAGGCTTGCACTAGCTACAGATCATTTGGGTGCAACGCAAAAAGATGTTGCTGATGCTACACAAACAGTAGCAAATACCTTTATTATTGCTGGTTCTCATGCTCAAGAGGCAAATAACTCTGCTAGACAGTTAGCACAGGGTTTAGCTTCAGGAGCTTTAAGAGGTGATGAGCTTAGATCAGTAATGGAAAACAATACCATTCTGACAAAAATGTTAGCTGAAGGATTAGGTAAAACTATTGGTGAACTTAGAGAGTTTGGTCATGCTGGTAAATTAACAGCCGAGGTCGTAATGCCAATATTAATAGCTGGCATGAAAGAAACTAATGACCAAATTAAAGACATGCCCATGACACTAGGACAGGCTGGCGTAGCTTTAAGAAATAACTTTCAATTTATTGTTGGTGATGTGCAAAAAGCCACTAATGGTTTTTCAACTTTTGCTGCTGTAGTAAATAAATTTGCTGAGAATTTAGATGTAATATTGATACCAGTTCTTGCAGGAACTCTTTTGGCTGTAAATAAATTAAGATTAGGTTTTGTTGCATTAAACGTAACCATGAGAGCAAATCCAGTTATTGCTTTAATAAGCGGTTTTACTGCTGTGCTTTCTGCGGCTTATATTTTTAGAAATGAAATAGGAACAGTCTTTCAAGAGGTATTTAAAAGAATGTTACCAAATATGATTGATAGATTTAAAATAAAATTTAAAGAGCTGCAAAAAATGATTAGCTTCAAAGAAAAGGATAAAGAGCTTGATGCAGAAATAGTACAATTAACAAAAAATATAGAAAAAAGAACAAAAGCAGAATTTAAAAAAATTAATATACCATCTTTTATGGACATGCTTCTTGGTAGAGATCCTAATGGTGGTGGTGGAGATGGTAAGACTGGATTTACACCATTAACAGCACTAGAACAATTCTTAATGGATGCTGAAAAGGGTTATAAGGATTTCTTTACTAATATCAAAACCATGCAAGAAGAAATGCAAGGTGTATTTAAAAAATCTTATGATGGTCTTACTCAGTTGACTATGGATTTCTTAAAAACAGGTAAAGCATCATTCAAAGATTTTGCTACTTCTATTGTTACAGAATTAATAAGAATTGCAGTACAAAAATTAGTTATAGATAAAATGTTTGCATCATTTGGTAGTTTTTTTAAACCAAAAATAGACACATCAGGTTTAAGCATACCTACAACAATACCTTCAGGTGATGGTGGTGGTTTTACAGGATTTGGTGCAAGAGCAGGTGGTGTAGATGGCAAGGGTGGATTCCCAGCAATACTGCATCCTAATGAATCTGTTATAGATCACACCAAAGGTCAAGGTATGGGAGCTACAGTCAACTTTAATATATCAACAGTAGATGCTGCTGGATTTGATCAGTTATTAGCATCAAGAAAAGGATTGATAACATCAATCATAAACAATGCCATGAATAATCAAGGCAAGATGGGAGTAGTATAATGGCAGGACAATTTCCCACAGACCCAAATTTTAGAAGTTTAAATTTTCAAGATAATAGACCTACATTATTGAATCAGACTTTATCAGGTAAAAAACAAGTCAGACAAATAGGTAGTCAATATTTTTCTTTTACAGTTGCAATGCCACCCCTAGAACAAGATAAGGCTCAAGAGGTATTTGCATTTTTACAAAAACAAAAAGGTTCTTTTGAGGACTTTACTATACAAGCACCAATAGATAATTTAGGTGCAAGTAAATCAGAAACAGATATATTAGTTAATGGTGTTCATTCAGCAGGCGATAATACAATTGCTATGGATGGATTTTCACAAACAACAGGTGCTTTAAAAGCTGGTGATTTAATTAAGTTTGCCAATCATTCTAAAGTATATATGGTTTCTGAAGATGCTAATGCATCAGGTGGTGCGGTTACAGTTACTATATCACCAAATCTAATAGCATCTCTATCAGATAATGAAGCTGTTACTGTAAACAAGCCAAGTTTTACTGTTTATTTACAAAACAATGAAATCATGTATTCAACAGACGCTAGTGGTTTTTACAGTATTTCATTTGACGTTAGAGAGGTTATAACCTAATGCCTAGAAGTTTATCTGCTGCTTTACAAACTCAAGTATCATCAACAGCAACTAAAACAGCTTTCTTGGTTGAGCTTAATTTATCATCTACTATCAGATTAACTGATTGGTATTCTAATGTTACTTATGATTCTAATAGCTATGAGGCTGGTGGATCTTTTCTCACTGTTGATTCAGTTACAGAAACAGGTCAATTACAAGTTGATGAAATTAATTTAGGTTTTTCTAATATTACAAATGAGGTTAGGTCTTTAGTTCAAGACGGTGCTTTTACAGACAAAACTGTAGAAATATATATTGCTTATTTCGATGATAATGAAACTATAGTTGGTGCAGTAAATTATTTTACTGGGGTTATAAGAAATGTAGCAATATCGGAAAATATAAGTGCCTCTAATTTAAGCGTTACTGTTGCTTCTCATTGGGCAAATTGGAATCTTACAAAGGGCAGACATTATTCTGATGAATCACAACAGGCATTTAGTACAGGTGATAAGGGTTTTGAATTTGCTACTCAGGTCAAATCAGATGTTAGGTGGGGTTCATAAATGTCTAATCCGTTTATTACATTTTTTAGCTGGATCAAAACAGCATGGGATGCTGCTAATACTATACAAAAAATAAACATGGTATTAACTGCTGCTACTCTTGTGGTGGGTGTTAAGGGGTTCTTACAAGCAAGACAAATGCTTGCAAAAGGACAAGACATATTAGCCAACAAAACCTCTGCTGGTGGAAAGCTACCAATCATATATGGAAATAGAAGGGTTGGAGCACAGGTTATTTACATGGATGTTAATGCTAATAATTCGCAAGAACTATATGTAGTTTATGCTTTATCAGTTGGTGAATGTGATGAAATACTTGGAAGAACTATTGAACTTGATGGTAATCCTTTAACTGATTCTGCTAGATTTAGAATCGGTGGTTATATAGGTTCAGACAAAATATCTTCAGGCTCAGGTTCACTTAATACAGTTTCACAAAATGGTGATCCTGTAGAAGTTACTGCTGGTGGTTTTGGTACTGACCCTACAGATAGATATATGTATGTAATGAATTTACATCACGGAGCTGCATCACAAACAGCAGACCCAATGCTTGTTGCTTCTATGTCTAACTGGACTTCTGCACATAGATTAGATGGAGTTTGTTATATAGCTGCTCATTATAATTTTGATACTAGAGGTATGTGGAAAGGTATTCCACAATTAACAGTTCAAGTAAGAGGTAAAAAAGTATATGACCCTAGATTAGATTCTACTGCTGGTGGTAGTGGTTCACAAAGACTTGGAACTCCATCTACTTATGCATTTTCTGATAATCCGTCTTTAACTTTTTTAGATTACATTACTAATAATGAATATGGTAAAGGTTTAACAGCATCACAATTAAATTTATCTACATTTAGCACTGCTGCTAATACAGCAGATACTTTAGTTGATAATCCTTTTTACAATGGAACTGCTCAAGCATTTACTTGGAGTGGTAACGCAGGACAAAATTTTATAAGCACAACATCTTCAAGTCTCCATTGGTGGAGTAATAAAATAGGTGAAACACTTACTCTTACCGACTCAGGTGGTAATACTGTATTAAATAATGCAGAAATAATAGACGTTCAGAGATATAAACCTTATGGTGGGTCTATATCATATTTTATTTTTTTTAATCAAACACTAAGTTCTTCTTATGCTTCACAAACAGGAACTTCTTTAAACAAAGTAAAGAGATTTCATTGTAATGGTTATGTTGATGGCAATAAGACTGTTATGGAAAACTCAAAAGAATTACTTGCAAATATGCGAGGTATATTTCTTTATGTTGATGGTAAGTATGAATTAACTATAGAAGATACAGGTACTTCTACATTTAGTATTACAGATAATCATATTATTGCTGATGCTGGTATTTCAGTTGATTATGGTAATAAAGATAAAAAAGCAAATAAAGTTATTGTTGAGTTTTTTAATGGTAATAAAAAATATGAATTAGATACAGCAACAGTTTTACATGATGCTTCTCCTGAATATTATTCAGATGATGGTGATGAGATATTAGAAATAAAAGCTGAATTTCCTTTTGTTAGTGATCCTTATATAGCCTATAACATGGCTAAAGCAATACTTGTTAGAAGTAGAAATCAGACTACTATGCAGTTCTTAGGAACTCCTGAGATGTATAAACTTAATGTAGGAGATATAGTTGATTTAACTTATGCAGGTCTTGGATTCTCAGGTAAGGTTTGTAGAGTAGAAGCTCTTGAATTGCAATCCGATGGTTTAGTTTCGGTTAGTTTAATAGAATACTTTGATGTTTATACATGGGAAGTACCACCTCAAGAAGCATTAGAAGAATTATCTGATATTCCTTCTGCCTACGCAGTTGAAAAGCCAGCCAATGTCATTTTTATAGATACAGATTCTTCTAATATAGATAGACCTGTACTAACTTGGGATGCACCAACAGATTATCCATCAAAAGAATTTAGAGTAGATGTTGTAGATAGTTCTGCAAATCCTGTATTTAGTAAAATAGTAGATACTAATTCTGCTGACTTAGCATTTATACCAAAAGCAAATGACTATGTTGCAAGTGTTACATCTATTAATACTTTAGGTGTTGAATCTGATGCAACTGATTTAACCTTTACTGTTGGAGATGAGCCTGTTGCTGTTGGTGATGTACAAGCAAATGCAATTACTGCCAATGAAATAAATGTAACTAATTTATCTTCTATATCAGCAGACTTTGGAACTATGACTGCTGGAACTATAAATGCACAAAATGTAACAGTTAGCAATTTTACAGCAGAAAAAATATCAGGAGATATAGATAAACTAGAACCTGTAAGTCTTACGCCTAACCAAAGTATAGGTACAAGTTATACAACATTAGCAATCATTACCTTACCTGCTCCTGATTTAACAACAGCAGGAAATGGTCATACTCCATTTTTTAGTTTAGTTTTATCTGCCACATTGTCAGGTGGTGGAGCTCAAATGGACATACAATGTCAACTATTAGGAACTCCCATTGGTGGCACTTCTACATTTTATACTGCTGCTGAATCAGGACAAGACCATAATTTTAGTAGTGGCTCTATATCACAATCTGTATCAGGCTCTTTTAATCAAAAGGTTGGTTCTGCTTGTTATTTATATGTAAAAGCGAAAAGAAATGCAGGAACAATAACAGTTAATAAGATACAGGGTATTTATGCAGGATTAAGAGGTGGGTAATATGTGGGCAACATGGGATTATGAAAACAACAAGATTCTAATTGGTGAACAAAAGAATAAGGGTGATGATAGCAACGATTGGATTCCTGTTGATAAACAATTTACAGATATAAATTTAGATACACATAAAGTACAAACAACTTTTGATGAAGAAAATAATTTAATTACAATAAAATCTATAGAAAAGTCTGAAGCTGAACTTATAGAAGTATCATTGTTTAAATTAAGAAATATAAGAAATAATAGACTAGCATCTAGTGATTGGACTCAAGTTAGCGATAGTCCACTATCAGATGCTAAAAAACAAGAATGGGCAACATATAGGCAATCATTAAGGGATTTACCATCCCAACATCAAGCAACTAATAATATTGATGATGTGATATTTCCAACTTACCCTGAATGATTTAAGATATATAAAATAGGATTTTATTATGGCACAACACGATTACAACTTAGCAAACCAATCAGGTGCAGACTTTAGAGCAGATTTAAACAATGCTTTGTCTGCTATTGCAACTACAAATAGCGGTTCAACTGAACCATCAACTACTTTTGCTCATCAATTATGGGTAGATACATCAAGCAATGTATTAAAAATAAGAAATGGTGCTGATAATGCTTGGATTACTACAGGTATTAGTATCACTACATCTAATATATTAACAGGTGATCTAACAGGTGATGTCACTGGGAATGTAACAGGTAATGTTACTGGTAATGTTACTGGAGATTTAACAGGTAATGCAGATACAGCTACAACACTTGCAACTGCAAGAACCATATCTTTATCAGGAGATGTAGTAGGTTCTGCTTCATTTGATGGTAGTGGTGATATTAGCATATCAACTACAGCACAAATTAATTCTATTGCTTTAGGAACTGATACTACAGGTGATTATGTACAATCTATTTCAGGTGGAACTGGAGTAACAATAACAGGTGGAACTGGTGAAAGTTCTACTCCTAGTGTTGCTATAGGACAAGCTGTAGCTACAACCGATGATGTTACTTTTAATATTGTTACAGCAAGCGAAGAATTTATAGGTGATATTGATGGTGCTGTTAGATTCACAGCTAAAGCTGATGTAGCTTTATCTAAAGGTGATGTAGTTTATGTATCAGGTGTTTCAGGAAATACAACTACAGTTGGTAAAGCAAAAGCTGATGATGCTTCTAAAATGCCTGCATTCGGTTTGGCTATAGAAGACGCTAATGCTAATAACAATCTGCAAATAGTTACTTTTGGTAATTTAACATCTATAGATACTTCTAATGAATCTGTAGGACAAATACTTTATGTATCCACAACAGCAGGTGAGTATACAACTACAGCTCCAACAGGTGAATCAAGTCAAATACAAAACATAGGTAAGATATTAAGAAGTCATGCTGTTAATGGTTCTATCAAAGTAGGTGGTGCTGGTAGAAGTAATGCAACGCCTAACTTAGATAATGGCAAGATATTTATAGGTAATGGCTCAAATCAAGCAACCACTTCAACACTTGATACTTCTATAGTTGTTGAGAACACTAATTTATATTACACGTCAGCAAGATTTGATTCTGCTTTTACATCTAAATCAACAAGCGATTTATCAGAAGGAACTAATCTTTATTATACGGATGCTAGATTTGATACTAGACTAGCCACAAAAGACACAGACGATTTAAGCGAAGGTACAACTAATCTTTACTACACAGATACAAGAGCTAATTCAGCTATAGATGCTAGAGTAACAAAAGCATTTGTTGATGCATTAGGAATACAAGCAACAAGTGTAGCTGCTAATTCAGTAACATTAGGAACTGATACTACAGGCAACTATGTTCAAACAATTACTGGAACAGCTAATAAGATTACAGTGTCAGGAAGTGGTAGTGAGTCTGCAGACATAACGCTAACACTACCTGATGATGTTCAGATTGCAGATAGCTTAACAGTAGCAGGTAATCTTACTGTTAATGGAACTCTAACGTCCTTAGACACAACGAATCTTGATATAGAAGATAATCTATTCCAGCTTAATGCAGGATTAACAGGAAGCCCTGTAAATGACTCAGGTATGCTGATCAATAGAGGTACTGCTGATAATGGTATCTTTATGTGGGATGAATCAGTTGATAAGTTCACACTAGGATTAACAACAGCAGATGGTAGTGCTACAGGAAATATTACTCTTAATTCACTTGGTACTTTAGTTGCTAATATAGAAGGTAATGTTACAGGTACTATACAAACAGCAGCTCAACCTAATATTACAAGTCTTGGTACTCTTACAGGTTTAACAACTACAGGCGATATCAACTTTGGCGACAACGACAAAGCAGTTTTTGGTGCTGGTTCAGATTTACAGATTTATCATAATGCTAATACTTCATTCATTACAGAAAGTGGTTCTAGTAATTTAAAAATTGGTGGTGAAAATTTATACTTACAAAATACAGCACATAATGAAAACTATTTAGAAGGTATAGCCAATGGTGCAGTAACTTTATATCACAATGGTAATGCCAAAATCGCCACAACCTCAACAGGTATAGACGTAACAGGTACAGTAACAAGTGATGGTTTGGTTAGTGATGGCAATGTAGTTATTGATGGATTATTACAATTTGAAGATAGTGGTGGCTCTAATCGTACAGTTATGGAGTACGACTCTAATGATGATTTACTTATTAAAACAGGAACTTCATCAGGTACTAGGTCTATAAGATTTCAAACTGAAGCAAGCGAAGCTGCAAGAATAACATCAGATGGAAAATTAGGACTCGGAACATCTTTACCAGCCTCTAAACTATCCATTGAAAACACTGGTTCATCTACAGTAGATGCTATCACATTAGACTGGGAGCATTTATCAACAACAACAAACATTGAGCAAAGGATTCAATGGAGATTTGGCGATGATGCTACAGCAGATACATTTTTAAATGCAGGTTATATTGGCTCTGGTAAACAGGGTTCTTGGCAGAGTGGGTCTGAAAGGGATTCTTATTTATCTTTTGGTACTACAAACGATAATACACAAACAGAGGCTATGAGAATATCAGCAGATGGCTCGGTTGGAATTGGAACGACTTCGCCAAGTTCTAATCTACACATAAAAACTTCTGTAGATAACAGCTTAGCTCAAGGATTGGTCATTGAAAGAAGTGCAAACACTGACAAAGGTTATATCAACTATAATGGCGGTGGTTTTCAATTTAGGTGTACTGTTGGTGACCCAATAGTATTTGGTGACACCAGTAATGAGCAAATGAGACTAACCTCAACAGGTTTAGGTATCGGAACGAGTTCGCCAACAGGTGACGGAACTGCTTTACACATTCACGGCTCAGCTCATTCAACTTTACATCTTACCAATTCAACTACAGGTTCAACAATCACAGATGGATTTGATATTATCACAGATGGCTCAGATGCTTTGTTAAGAAACAGAGAAGATGCAGCAATAAAGTTTAGAATAGGCAGCTCTGAAGTTCTTAGAATGAACTCAACAGGTGTTGGAATCGGAACTGATTCGCCAAGTACAGCTTTATCCATAGAATCTTCAGGTGCAAACGGAATTGATTTAGAAGCAGACTCTTCAGCTACAACTAATAGTAATAGATTATTCTTTAGCACGTCTGCTGGTTCAAACTCAATTATGGGTGTTTCAGGAGCTTTAACATTTAGAACTGGTGCAACAGCAGGTTCCGCTTCAGGAACAGAACGCATGAGACTGGATTCGTCTGGACGATTAGGACTGGGAGAAACTGGAATGTCATCTTATGATGGCGATGCAGATGATTTAGTTATAAAAACTGGTGGTAACACAGGTATAACTTTAAGAACATCAAGCACAGGCACTGGAAGTATCTACTTTGCTGACGGAACATCTGGAACAGAAAGATACCAAGGAACTATTCGCTATTCTCACAGCGATAACGCAATGACTTTTGGCACGTCTGCTGCAGAACAAATGAGACTAACCTCAACAGGTTTAGACGTAACAGGCACAGCCACAATGGATGGTTTGACAGTTGATGGTACAAATGGAACATTTGCTATAGCTGCTGATGGTAATACTGTTACTATGTCAAGAGCAGGAAGTAATTATTTTTATGCTTCAAATGCAAGTGGTGATTTATTTTTAGGTGCTGGTGGTAGTGCTTCCTTTTTAAAAATAGATAATAGCGGAGACATCTCCTTCTACGAAGACACAGGCACAACAGCTAAGTTATTCTGGGATGCAAGTGCTGAAAGATTGGGAATCGGAACGACTAGTCCTGAAAAACCTTTACATGTTAATTCATCTACAGGAAACATTGGTATAAGAGTTGAAAGCACAGATGCTACATCTTCTATTGAGTTTATAGATAGTGGAACGACATCTACTGGAACGTCTGCAAGAGTTGGTGGAATAAGTAACGACTTCTTTGTGCAAACCAACGGCTCTGAAGCCATGAGAATTGATTCTTCTGGAAACGTTGGAATTGGAGAGACTAGTCCTGATAGTGTTCTTCACGTTTCAGACACATCCCAACCAAAAATAACCATTGAGGATAGTACAAATAATTCTTTTGGTCGTATTACAGGAGGAGGTAGCACTGGCTCACTTACGCTTGAAGCAGATTTTGACAACGCTAAAGCAGGAACAGTAATGACATTCAATGTGGACAACACAGAAAGAATGCGTATTACTGATGCTGGTACTGTCCTTGTAGGTAAATCATCAGCTAATACAAGCACAGTTGGAGTTGAAGCAAGAGAAAATGGTCTTTTAGTTGCAACAAGAGATGGTGGTCAACCTCTTCTACTTGATAGATTTACAAGTGATGGAGATTTAATTTTATTTAGAAAAGACAGTACAAATGTTGGAAGTATTGGTACTAATGGTAGTCGTTTAAGTATTGGTTCAGGTGATGTTAATTTAAACTTTAATGCTTCTGCTAATTCTATTTACCCAATTTCTAATGTTGATGGTACTTTATCCGATAATCTTGTTGACCTAGGTGCAACCGCAGCTAGATTCAAAGACATCCACCTAAGAGGAAGTGTTTATGCAGACCTTGTAAGGGGTTATGATGATACAGATACTTATGTTAATTTTGCTGGTAGTAATGTATTAGGTTTTATTACTGGTGCTAGTGAGAGAGCTAGAATAGATTCGTCTGGAAATTTATTAGTTGGAACTACAACTGTTAGTCTTTACAACAGTAGTTCTGAAGTTGGTACTCGTATAGGCGATGGTGTTCTTATGGTTAATAGGAGTGCTAACACTCCAGCTTATTTTAATAGGCTATCAACAGATGGAACTATTGCTGACTTTAGAAAAGACGGTACTTCAGTTGGAAGTATTGGTACTTTTGTAAGTCGTCTTTTCATTGGTAATAACGATACGTTTTTAACTTTTGAGGGTGCTGCTGATAAAATTTACCCAGCTACTAGCACTGGTGCAGCCAGAGACAATGCTATTGATTTAGGTGGTTCTACTGCAAGATTTGATGATATCTATGCAACTAACGGAACTATCCAAACCTCAGACATAAACGAAAAACAAGACATAGAAGATTTAACAGATGCAGAAACTAGAGTTGCAGTTGCAGCTAAAGGCTTACTTAAA
>Ga0181390_1000339_pt1 | contig 20928 bp, 10 predicted proteins | sample 13SPOviralmetaG_FD_130085 | JGI IMG/M metagenome (GOLD analysis project Ga0181390, IMG submission 130085) | Marine viral communities from the oligotrophic San Pedro Time Series (SPOT) site, San Pedro Channel, CA, USA - 13 SPOT_SRF_2010-07-21 | ecosystem: Environmental > Aquatic > Marine > Strait...
GTGCGACCCATAGCAGTATTAAAACTTCCAGTAAAGTTTTGATACCCAGCATAGTAACCAACATATGTATTGCCTTGACCAGTAGAAAGATATTCACCAGAATAAGCTCCTACTGCTGTATTGTGTTGTCCACTCGTAATTCTAGTCAGACTTTCGTTACCGATAGCTGTATTTTCAGCACCTGTCATATTTCCGGAACTTCTTCCGCCCATACTATAGTAACCTACTGCAGTATTTTTATCTCCTGTGGTTAAATTTTCAAAAACATTAACACCTAAACCAGTATTATAATCCGCGGCATTAATTGTACCAGTGGTGGTATCTCCAATCATTATAGAGTCTGTACCAAATGTTTTAAATGTTGGTCCACTTGCTGGTGCGTCTTCCCAAGCCACTCCACTTCCTGTTGAAGTTAATAGTTGTCCATCTGTTCCTTGAGCACCGCTTATTTTTAAATTAGGTATATTAATTGCATGTGAAAAGTCAAATTCATCATCTGAAGCATCCCACAAAATAGTTGCATCTGTTGTACTATTAACAGCATCTTGTATTGTAATACCTGAACCATCAGCAGTACCTGATGTATCTCCACTTCCATAATTAAGTGTAATATTTTTATCTTCTACATCTAAAGTTGCTGTATTTAATGTTGTAGTTGTACCTTCAACCGTTAGGTTTCCACCAACAGTTACATTGCCTGATGTTGATATAGTGGCTAAACTTCCTGATGCTAATCTTGAATCTACTCTTGCGTCTGTATAATATAAATTACCACTTTCTGGTACGATAGAAGTATTTAATGCAGCCGATACTGCTTGGTTACTTCCATTACCAATAAAAATATCACCATCATCTAAATTAGGAACAGCATTACTTCTTCCAGCACCCATAATAAATATGGAACCCGCTGAATTATCTGACCTTGTGACCTTTGCTATTTTTTGTAATTTTGATGATTCACCTGTTGGTGCAGTATCTGTTAATGCACCAGCTGTAGTGGAAACAAATAATTCATCACCTTCTGAAAAACTTGATGTATCTAATCCACCTAATCTACCAAATGTGTATATTGAAACTGAGGCATTTAAACTTGCATCGGCAGAAACAATACCAAAGGCTGGCATTTTAGCTGCATCATTTGCATCTGCTTTGGAAACAACTGTTGTATTTCCAGAGATACCTGATATATAAACAACTTCACCTTTTGTTAAAGCTTCACCAGCTTGTCCTTTAAATAATGTTGCACCTCGTAAATCACCTTGTATATCTCCAGTGATAATTGCTTCACCAGCAACTGTTAAATCACCTGATATATCTAAATCATTAACATCTGAAATTGTAACATTTCGACTACCAATAATGACTTCTATTGAAGCACCATTAGGAACATTTGCATCAAATGTTAATGTTGTACCTGAAACTGTATATGTATCTTTTTCCTGATAAACACCATCAACAAATACTATAGTATTTTCTTCTGTATCAGGATTTGTTGAAAGTGTATATGCTGTAGTTGAACCATTACCTGTAAAAGTATTGGTAACCATATCGCCAGTACCAAGTACTTTAACGAATGTTGATACTTGTAAAACATCACCAGCATTTGCTCCATTGACTAGGACTACTGATGTACTTGTTGTTGCTGTATAATCTGTTCCATTCTCTAATAGAACACCATTTAAAAAGACTTGTAAATATCCTACAACATAGGATAAAGTTGCTGAATTATCGTCTGAACCAGAAAAGCTTGTTTGGTTATTTGTGGCTGTATAGACATATTCTTTATAAACTGCAGTTTGTTGTTGTACACCACCAGATGCTCCAATCTCTACAATTGATTCTGAACCACTTACATTTTTCTTAAGGTATAACTTACCATCATAGGTGTTAATTGCTAACTCACCTAGGTTTAATGCACTTGTAGTTGGAATTGCGCCAGCGGTTGCTGATCGCCTAAGTCTAATGTCTGTATTACGGGCCAATTTTGGCTTCTCCTATGTCAAACTCTATATAGAGTTAATTTAAATGTTCACCCTGTATATACAGGAATTATATAGTATTATTTATATTAGTAGGTTCCGCCATCTATGATATTAGAAAATGCAGGAACTCCACCACTATCAGCTTGTAATAAAGAACCATCGGCACTTGAAGCTGCTGTAACATCTAATGCGTTACTTCCGTCACCATATAAAACACCATTATCAGTAAATGATGATACACCAGTACCACCGTGAGCAACTGCAAGGTCATTTGTTAATGTGACTGTTCCTGTAACACTTAAATTATCATCAACAGTAACTGTTCCACCTGCTGAATCAATTGTTAAATTGCCTGATACTGTATCAATTTCGTTATCGCCAGTAAGACCAATTTTAATATTACCAATGTCTGCACCTGTTGCATATACATCACCGAATTCTGCATCACTCCATGGAGTAGAGAAATCATCTGATGATACTGTTTCATCTTTAGTAAATACAAATCTTTCTGATTGTATATCAAAACCAAAGAAACCTGTTGCAACTGCTGAACCTGTTCCCCACTTAAATCTTACACCACGATCAAGACCGTCTGATGTATTTGAAGTAGTATTATCTGCTAATGCAATTACTGGGTCATCAATAGTAACTGTTGTTGATTCTACTGTAGTTGTTGTACCTTGAACTGTTAAGTTACCAGCAATAACAACTGTATCAGATGAAGCGTTACCTAAGTTAACATTACCATTAACATTTAAAGTACCATCAATTAAAGTATTACCTGTAGCACCTGCAACTGTAAATTTACTTGAACCTACATCTAAATCTGTTGTTACTGTTAAGTCATTACCTATTGTAACATCATCTGGTAAACCAATTTGAAGTGTTACATCAGTACCACTTTTTGAAGATGCTGTTACGATTTCATTTGCTGTACCAGTAATTTGTAAATCATCTGTTAATAAATCAACATCACCTGTACCAGAATCACCATCAACTGTAAGAGCTGTAGCAACTGCAACTGTACCAGCAGCTGTTAATCTACCTTGTTGGTCAACTGTGAATGTTGGAATTAATGTTTGCGAACCGTATGAGCCTGGAGTAACAGAAGTATCATCTAGGTCAATTTCAATTGTATTACCTGAACCTGTTGTTGTGATACCAGTGTCACCTGAAATAGTAAGCGATTCTGAATCTAAGTCTATAGATAACGCACCACCATTATCGCCTTGGAAGTCTAAATCTTGAGCAGTAACTTCAGTATCAATATAAGTCTTAACAGCTAATGCTGTAACTAATTGACTATCAGAAGCTCCTGATAAAGTTGTTGATGTAGAAATACTTGTTACTGTCTGACCACTACCACCAGAGGCCTCAAGTGCTAAAGTACCTATATTTAATTCATCAAGGTGTTTGTTACCATCAACGATTAAAGCGCTATTTGCTGTTGTTGTTCCATGTACGTGACTTAAAAGATTAGTAAAATACTTACCACCGATAATATCAATATTTGCTGCAATCCCATTTGTTTCTGTACCCGAACCGATATATAATCGTTCACCTGCTTGTGCCTGACCCTTTGAATTTTGTTCATAAGAGTATGCAAGTTCACCTGTTTTTAGATTAGTAGGAGCCGTGGTGGTAAGACCCGTATTAAGGATTTTCATCCTAGTTAATTTTGCCATTTTAGTATGTGCCTCCGATTATATTCGTGTTTTGGTTGCCTAAGTCTGTTGTAGCATCCCATTTTGTTGTTGTTCCATTATAAAGCAAAACGGCTCCGTCTTCAGTCCCTGTAGCATTAATGTCAGTTAAATCTGTTAATGCGACGTTACCTACTTTAAGAGTTTGCGCAACTATCTTATTTGGATCTTTACGTATTTTAGCTTTTATAGTTGCCATTTTATATTGTTGTTACTCCTGGAGTAATTTCTAATTGTCCTTCTAAAACTCTAGTTTTTGTTCCACCTGAACTTGTTATCTCTACATCGTAAACATAACGTCCAGCTTTCATAGCATTAGTTTGAGTATTTGTCAAACTAATATTAAGCACTCCAGCTGTTTCTGGAGATGCAACTGATACTGCAAAGTTTACAGCTGTTGATGATGAATATGTCTTTCTTATTTGTCCAGCTCCTGAGTAGCCAGTAAGATTTAAATTATCACCATCACTATCAGTAACGTCTATAGAAGCTGAATAATCTGCTCCTTGATCGACTACTATGTTGGAATAAACTGCCATTTTTTTCCTTTATACCTTCTTATTTATACTTTTTAATTCTTCAATCTCAGCTTTTAATTCATTAATTGCATTAATTAATAATGGAACTAATTTTTCGTATTTAACAGCTTTATATCCGTCGTGTTTTCTTGTTTCAACGATTTCTGGAACTACTGCTTCTACTTCTTGAGCAATCACACCAACATCATGTCCTTCATAAACATCTTGATTATCATTCCAATCAAATTCATAACCTTTTAATTTGCCTACCTTTTCTAATGAATTTTCAATTGGTGTAATATTATCTTTTAATCTTTTATCAGATGAATAGAATGCAACAACATCACCAACACAACGTATTGTATTTGCAGTAGCAGCACTTGTTTGTCCAACCATTAAACCTTCAAAGTGAACATTAGAGTTATTATTTAAAGTTTGGTTAGCGCTATATGTTGTATATCCAGCACCATTAGTTAATTGATTATTGTTTGTTGGTATTGTTGGTAAACCAGTTAAAGATGAATAAGCGCCATTAAAGCTTGAAGTACCAGCTCCAATTAACGATCTAACTTCTGCAGCACTTATACCACTATTTAATGATGGAGTTGAACCATTACTTGTAATTGCAGGTGTACCTGTATCATTGACTGTTGCTGTACCAGTAGCACCTGTTGAAATAGCTGTGACTCGACCATAAGCGTCAATAGTAATATTATCAATTTTAGTACCATTAGCTGTTGAACCATAAGTACCAGCACCAACTCCGCCTGTTGCCATATTTAAAGTAATTGTTTCATTTGATGATTGGTCAGTTGTAAATGCTGCACCACCAGTTAAATTTGTACCTGCATTTATTGTTATTGTAGCATTATTAGGTACAGTATTTGTATTATCAGAAGCTGGTAAAGTAACTGTTTTTGTATTAACTCCAGTTAAATGTCCTTGTGAACTTGTTGAAACACTATCAATTACAGTAAATGACTGACCATAACTTCTTGATTGAGCACTTGTAGAATCAGATCTACTTACATTATCATGTGATATTGATATTGTACCATTGCCTGATTGGTTAGCTGTAAATGTTCCAGAACCACCTAGTACTCCAGTACCTTGAACTGTTAATGTACCATTACCTAATGTAAATGAACCGGTTGAAGCTGCAGTTACGTGACCATGAGTATCAAAAGTTAAATCTTGAACAAAGGTTGTACCACTTGCATTTATATTACCAACACTTGATGTATTAGCATGATTAAATGTTATATTATTGTTTGTGGCGCTGTAAGCTACATCTATTGAATCTCCTCCAGTAAATGAAACTCTTTCATTTTCAGTGATAGTACCTCTATTAGTACCTCCAACTGTAAGAGCCCATCCGTCATATGTATCAATAGTGGCTGAACCAACAGCTGTCACGTGACCATTTCCATCAATTGTTATATCTTGAATAACTGTATTACCACTATTATTTACACTGGTTGCTCCAGTACTTGTATGATTAAGAGTAATTGTATCGCCACTTCTTACTGAAGTTAAACTACTTCCACCTGAAATTGTAAGTGTATCATTATTACTATTAGCTGTTGCAGTACCACCTGAGTTAGCAGTAATATTTTTAAAGATATTCTGTGATGAACCTTTATCTGTATTTGTATATGTTACAGCAAAGCCTGATACGCTTTCACTTAATCCAGTTCCTGCAGTAAATGTTAAGTTATCGCCAGGACCAAAATCTGAACCCTCAATTTGAGGAGTTGCAAGTGTAGCTGATGATAATATTAATGACCCATCTGCTTCCCATCTGTCTGTTGCATAGTTATATACAATTGAGTGAGCACCTGTGACGCCTGAAGCAACTCCGCTTGGACTTGTAATTGGACCAACCTCTAAACCAAATCCTCCACTAGTTGGCTCTGAACTTAAATCATTACCAGCCAATACTAATGTATCTTCAACTTCTAATGTTGAAGTGTTTAAAATTGTTTGCGTTCCTTGAACAGTTAAATTACCTGTGACAGTTAGATTATTTCCAATTGTAACATTACTTGGTAAACCAATAGCTAAAACATTATTGTTTATATTAGTTTCAATTTCTCCTGATGTACCATTTACTGTAAGTGTTTCACCTAAATTAATAAGATGAGTTGTTCCTGTTTCAGCATCAATACTTATTCCTGTATTTACTAATTTAGCATTTGGTATTGAACCTGCTAATTTAGAAGCAGCAATACTTCCTGCCAACATACTATTTTCTACTGAACCAGCTTGAATTGTTGCAGTTAATGTAGTATTACCTGTTAAATTTGTTAAAGTTGCGGTACCACCTAAATCTCCGCCTAAAGTAATTTGTGGGTCAGCTGTTAAAGCAAAATCAAAGTTTTGATTTGATGAATCCCATGTTACGCTAATACCTGTTTCTGTATTATTTGCAATTAAATCTTTTGCATTATAGAATGTTATAAGATCTGCAGTATTTGTTGAACCATTATCGGCCATTCCAACAACTTGCCATGCTCTTTCAGGAGTTGATGATACTAAAGCTTCATTCCATTGTAATTTTACATCATGATTAGTCATAGAACCTGATGGAGTGATATGATCTCTATCTACTTGAAGACCCATTTGAGCAACTTCACCATCAAGGTTTAAGAATGCTGAACCAAAGTTTGCAACACCACCAGCAGCTGATACAAGTAATGTACCATCTGATATATCTAAAACTGTTCCTGGTCCAAAATCAAATGTTCCATTACCACCTGCAGTTGTATAATTAATATTACCTGAAAGTGATTGACCACCAGCTGTTGTGTTTGTAATATCTAGTTTTTCTGAAGCAAGTTCTCTTAAACCAGCTGATAAATCAGTAGCTGATAAACCTGTAAGAGTCATATTACCTATATCTGCTTCATGTTCGTTAATAGCACCTGTATGAGTATTTGCGCTTGTACTTAATGCAGCACTTCCTAACTCAGAATGTAATTGAGATAAAGCTCCTGTAATACTATTATTGCCTGAAGCAATAGTTGTGATACCTATATTACCTATTTGAGCTTCGTGTTCTGCAATTGCTCCACTTACTGTACTAGCTGATGTTCCCATAGCATTTGTACTAATTGTTCCTAATTCAGCGTCTAATTCGTTAACTGCTGCAGTTAAAGTAGAACCTGTAGTTGTAAGAGAATTATTACCTTGTAAAGCATCAAGCTCATTTATAGCATCTGTTAAGTCACCTGCAGTTGTTGTTAATGACATATCACCGATATCAGTTTCATGCTCATTTACTGCAGTAATCAAATCATTTGCTGTTGTATTTAATGTATAGTTACTTAAGTTACCTCTTACAGCTGTTTCTAATTCGTTAATAGCTCCAACTGCTGTACTTGTATGCGTAGTACCTAATGAAGTATGAGCTCCTAATTCTGCTCTTACTTCTTCAATAGCGTCTTGGAAACCAGTAGATGATAAACCACTAAATGATACATTGCCTGTTCCATATAAATCTGTTTCATGCTCGTTAATCGCATTTACTGTATTACCTGAACCGGTTGATAAATTTTCAGTTACACCAATGTCATCTTGTAATTCATTAATAGCATCTACTAAACTTGTAGCTATTATTTGAATTGAATCGCTGACGCTTGCTGGTGTTATAAGTTCTATTAATATACCATGACTAGCATTTATTACTGTATTTGAACTAATTTTTACAGCAGATATTCTTTTTGCTGCTTCAGTATGTGGTATACCTAAGTTTTGAGAATCACTAAATGTACCTGTGAAAGATTTAAATCTTAATGTTGTAGTATCTGCAGATAAAAGAACTCCTGAGAATCCGCCTGATTGAGTAAGTACTGCGTTTTCTACAAACTCAGATGGTATAGTAGGTGAATTAGTTAAGGTGACCTTTAAAGCATAATTAGGTACGATAAACTCATTTGCAGATAGACCTTGTAATAATTCAGTACCATCACTCTTAACTCTTACAGCTCCTGTTCTAAATGCTTCAGCGACTCCAGTAGTTCTATCAATTGTTTGTTCTGGAAATACTTCGAATCTTCCAGATATCTCAAAATGCTTTTGACCTGCTGTTGCTGTAAATTCGTATGTCTTATCGGTTATACTACTTGATAAGAGTTTATTATCACCAACTTTATCGATCGAAAGTTCATTAGTTTTTTGTCTAAACTCTTCTAATGTATTTGCTTTTAATATTCTGATTTCGTCTCTTATAGCCATTATTTACTACCTAATTTTTTTATAATCTTTTTAAGTTCTTCTATATCTGATTTCATTTTTTCGATTTCAGAATCTTTATTTGCTAACTTAGCTAATTGCTCTCTTCTATTTGAAAAAGCTGAACTATTAGTATTTATAACAGCATTCGTGACTGTATCTTTTTCAAAATCAGGAAGTTCATTTACTTTTTTCTTACTTGGCATTATAATTCCTATGTTGCACAGATTGCTCTAAAATCTTTTATTCTTGGTGGTGTAGAAGATACTGTTGAACGTAATACTATTTTAAACTGTATAGTACCAAAACTACCTGTTGGGTCTATATCATATCTTACTTCAGAAAAACCAGTTTCATTGACTGGTACAGATTCTACTGGAGAAGCTGCAACAAATGCTACATCATTAATGTTTGAAGATGAACCACCTTCTAATGTTCTATAGTATAAATCTATATTTGCTGAACCTGGTCTACTTGCATTTAAGAAAATAGTTGCAGTATCTGCTTCTTCATTAAGTTCTACCTTTTTAGTAATATATCTTGTAAGTTCTGCTCCGCCTGAAGTTACTGCTTCAGATCCACCGTTTGAACTTACTATGTTTTGTATTGTATGGACTGAAGCTCTGTTCATGTCTATTACAGGAGATAAAGCTTCGTTTGTTGTACTAAGTACGCATCTTATTGAAAGAGACTTATTACTACTCATATTGTTTGATTCTTGTATTGAAGAACCAATCATTTTTGGAGCATCGAATACATAGTTTTTATTTGGTAATATTTCAAATTCATTTGATGGCTGATGAGCTGCTTCTGAACCATCGATACTTTGTGAGCTATAAATTGTAGCAAAGAATCTAAGAGATGTACCAGGTATTTGTAAGTTTTGAAGCACTGGATACATGACATCAATATGTCTATTTTCAGTTGCTGTTACAGATGAACCACCACCTGCTCCTGTTGCTGAAGCATTATTACTACCAGTTGCAGTAATTGTATAACTATCATGTGTAATATTGCTTATTGTATATGTACCATCAATATCACTACCAGTAATACCGTTAGTAGTGGCAGCACCAGCTATTGTTACTTTAGATGCTGAATCATGCATACCATGATTCTTATGAGTAACTGTAATTACTTTAGAACCACTTGTTGTTGAGAGTGGATTACCTACGAGTTTACGTACTGGTAATATATCATTAACTAATGTGATTTCAGCAGATGAACCAGTAAATGAAGCTCTGTTTAATTTAAACTTAAGATCTTTACTTTGTTCCGGAGTCCATGTTGAAGCATTTTGAGATGTAAAGAATACACCACCGTATGGTTGTTTTGTAATTCTTTCAGCGGTATTTGTTAAATCAAATCCACCCATTTCAGCTACATATACTTCATAGTTATCACATTGAGATGTAATTACTATTGCATATTCAGTATCCTGAGCTAAATAAACTGGATAGTCAAATGCAAAAGATGTTGCTGTTGATGCATCAGCTGATACGTTAACTGATGATGGATATAAAATCTTATCAGCACCTGGAACGATTCTTTGTGTTGGTGTACCATTTTGAGTTGTTCTTAAAGTAACTCTTACTGGTATTGATGTATCTTTTGTTTTAAAGAATAAGTCAACTGATTTTGCAAAGATACCACCTTGCTTATCAATAAGAATAGTTTCTGCTAATGGATCTACCCATTCAGTTGTTTCAGATACTTGACTATCTACTATAGTTCTATCATCGTTTAATTCTGATTGAACTAATCTTGGAACCTTTGTTGATACTACTCTACTTTCTACTGATTCTAATAATCCTTGAGCATGATACTGAGCTTCGGCATAGGTTGTTTCGCTATCTTTATTGTTTGTAGAACTGTCTGTAAGTCTAAATTCTCTTACACCAGTTTGGAACTTAAGCGCGGCATTTCTTGGTATGATAAACGAACCTTCCACTATGCCCGAAGCGTCTGTAATTAAATTGCCATTTGATGGATGTACTGTTGTTCCTTCAAATGTATCTACATTTGTTTGATCTGAGAATTCTGCAAAGCTTTCTTCTGCGCAGAAATCTGTAACGTTTACACTATCAAAGAATGCATAAACCTGTGTACCTGGTTTTAAAAGCTGAGCTTTAAAGAATACTTTTCTTGATCTGATAAATGGTACAAAGTTAACTTCAACAACTCTTGTTCCATCTGTTCTTTGTACTGTATCAAATGCTAAATCAGTTCTTAAACCTGATCTTGATTGATTTTGAGTTGTTGTTCTTGTAGTTGTAGTTGTTTGACTTACGCCTAATCTACCAGTACCTAATCCAAAGAATCCTTCTTCTACAGCTAATCCTCTTCCTCTTAGGTCTACTCTATTACCTGTTTCTCTTGTATCAGAATCGACTTCAACTCCAGTCCAGTTTGTTTCCCATTCGTTCCAAACTGTTCCTAGGATACCTGCTTCTTCTGCCATTTGAGCAAACTGTTCGTATGCTGATGAATCATCAATAATGACATTAGGTCTTACGTCTGTCTCTTTCCATTCGTCTCCTTCTGGAGAAAGCTCTATTGTACCTGCCCAACTAAATACGTTATATGGATTTACATTTGAAGCAAATGATGAATATGGCTGATTAATATAGTTTGTAGATGTATGAGGCATAGTAACTATTGAGCCGTTTTTAACTGCTGTTCCTGAGTCACTTGCTTTTCTTACTAAGTTAGCATTTCTTTCATCAAACTTAGGTCTTAATAAACCATTTGTTTTATCAATTGATGCTGAATAGTCTGGATTACTTGAATCTGCTATGTTATGTCCTTTAAATCCATCTACTATAAATCCATTTTTTAATCTTGAGAATCCACCACTATCATATAATTCTACGTCAGCTGCACTTTGTTCTAATAATGATAAAGATGTATAATATTCTAGGTTCTTAATTCTTTTATCTAGAGAACCGATATCTCTCATTGTATATCTTCGATTGTCTATAATTTCTGGTTTAACATCATCGATAGTAAATACGTAAGGATTTAATTTTAAGTTGTATATACCCATAGCATCTTCAGGAGTTTCTGGAGCTTTAGGATTTAAACTTGGTACACCAATTTCTGTTTTGAATTCGCCTCTACGTGTAATATAGAGTTTATCGATTCTTGGCATGTAATGAGTAACTTCAGCAATTGCAGCATGACCTGGCTTAGGTGGCTGTGGATTTGAAGATCCAGTTGATGTAAAGTTATCTGCTGCATCTGCTTTTCTTGGTCTAAAGTCTAAACAATCTCTTAATTGTACAAGACCTTGTTGACTACTAAATGCAGGAATTGTATCATAATCAGCTGTTGGATATGAATCAACTGTAAAGTAATCACCTGAACCATGCTCATAAAAATCAAATGTAACTACTATGTTACCAGATGGAGTAGAGAATCCTGGCTTAAGACTTATTTTACCAATGTCATAGAAGTTATCTCTTTGACCATTATCTAATGTAAATCTTTCTGTAATATCTACTGATTGAGCATCAACGACTGAAACAATTCTTATAATATCTGCTTTACCTAAACTTAATGAACCACCTGAAAGAGCTCCTGTTTTAGTAGAGTTATTTGTTCTTGTTTTTGTTTTATGTAAAAGGTTTTTCTGGACGTCTGCCATAACCTTAAGTTCAGCTGAACCAGGTGCAACTCCACTGACATCACTAAATGTTAATGATGTAGAACCGTCACTACCTGATGATATTGTTGGGGTTACATCAATAACTCCTGTTCCGAGTGAAGCTGTGATCGTTGATGTATTAATAAATGTACCTTGTCCAGAAGCAATACTAATAGTTGACCCACTTGTTTCAAATAATTGTTTTACAACATATACAGTATCTACAACTGCTGCGTTTGCGGCTGTGTAAAGAGTTTTAACAGCTGAATATGGAAGTTTAAATACTAATCCATTATTACCAACATCAAATAAATTACCAGCTAAAGCTAAATCACCAATAAATGCTTGTCCTGAATCAGCTTGTTCTATACTTTGTACTGCACTAAATGTTCCTGAGGTCATATTAATATCAAATAAGTACAGTCTTAATTCTGTGCCTACATATTCTATTGACCTTGCTCTTGCAGTACCAACAACTGAACCACCTTGTCCTGTTGCGTTATGTAAATTTAAAGTTGCAAATTCATTAACATCTGGCATACCTTTTACAGTTGAAGGTGTTAATTTAACATAGTTACCTACCGGTATACTTGTTGTTGCAACATTAACGTTATTAGTAGCATTTGCGCCTCTTGGCTTTTCTACGATAACATTTTTAGTTGTATTGTTTTGAACTCTAAATCCTTTAACATAAGCTACTGATGGGTCAACACCAATTGCTAATCTATCATTACCGAATGTTGTAGCAGCGCTTGTATTAGCTGCATCTCCATCAGCTATTATTTCGGCTGTTGTTCTATAACCATCATTAGTACCATCATTAAGATACTCTCTCTTTTGTATTTGAAAAGGTTCTACAACATAGTCACCTGATTCTTCGAATGTTCTTCTTGCTAATCTTTCTGTTAACTCAGTATCTCCAGTTTTATCTGTTTTATCTACTGATGTTTTTCCGTCTTCTACAACAACAAGAGTAATATAACTATCTTCAGTTCTTGAAGAAAAGTTTAAAGACTCTTTAATAAGTGTTGTAGCAATTTTATATCTTGTTGCGCCTGGAGCCGCAGTATTTGGAACGCCTTGAGCGTTATCAAGTAAAGTAGTATCTGTAGTTGAATCAACAACGGATTCAGTAACTTTTAAACCAATAATATAGTTAGGAGTATTTGTATATTTGTCTAATATTAATGAACCAGCTGGAACATATGCAAATGTACCTGCTATAAAGTATACACCTTCTTCTATATTAATAGATGAACCTTGACCTGTAGGATTTGATATTGAAGACCCAGAGCCTCCACCAACTTTACCATATCTTACTGTACTTGCATCGGAACTTAACTCTTCACCAGCTGAAAAAGTTGATGTGGTATTATTAGTACCTGAGTTTGTATATTTTAAATATAAAGTAGCTGGATCTGAACCACTTGCTGCAATAACTTCAATAACTGTAGCAGTTACTCCAGTTGTAGCACCGGTAATAGTAGTACCTACAAATTCTGATAGATAGTTATCTGCGTTTAAAGCTCCAGCAGTACTATGAGTAAATGATGATTCTATTTTTATAAAATCGTACTGTACATTTACTGTAACTTTACCATTTACAACTCTTGAACCATCTTTAAACGCGAATTGACCATATCGATCAATTTGAGCTTGTAATGCTGTTTGTAATTGAGTAAGCTCTCTTGCTTGAACTGAATAGCCAGGTCTAAAAAGTATACGATGATAATTCTTTGTTTCATCAAAGTCATCGTAATACGGGGCTATACTATAATTTTTTACTACTGTTGTTGTCATAAATCTCTCTTCCTAATATTATTTATATTAGAATTCTATAATTACTTTTATATCTTCAATCTGTGTTGTGGTTCTGCTAATAGGGTCTCTGTTTTCTAAGAAAAGAATTTCACCTGAAGATCTATCAACCTCTGGATTACCTACTGCGTTTGATGAAGCAAGAGCTCCTGTTTTTGAACTAGTTTGACCAACAACATCTTCTCCATCTGTAAATACTTTATATCCTGTTTTATCGTTTTGATGATATCTAAGATAACCATTAGATGCGTCTATTTCTACTACATATGCTTGAGCACCTGATGTTTGTCCTACTACTAATTCATCAACTGTATAAGCTGCAGCGTCTGCTGTGACAGCGAGATCTAAATAAGAAGTTGCTTTTAAAGTATCAGCTGTTGCAATATTACCTGCAAGTGGAGTAGCGTTATAAACTCTTGGCTGATTAAATAACATAATTTGTCTAAAATCATTACCTACTGTTAAATCACCACCATCATTACCATCTAACTTAGAGTTTAATGACATGAAGAATGCACCAAGTTCTCTTACTGGGTCAACACCATGTCCGGCTTTAGGAGTTATAACTCCTCTTGCTGCAGCGTCTGAACCACCGCCTCCAGAAAAAGTAATATCAAGTACACTATAATTAGTACCTTTATTATTAACTGTTACAGATGCAAGAGTAGTACCAGATAAAACTGCTGTTCCTGTTGCACCAGTACCATCACCACTTATTGTTACTGTTGGCGCTGATGTATATCCAGTTCCACCAGCTGTTACTTCGATTCTTTCAACTCCACCTGCAGTTGATATATCTCTTGAAGCTTTTTGGTTTAAGTATTGAGCATAATCTGCTTCACTTAATACAGCTTCTGCATCGCTATCTTGCGCATATGCAAATGTAAGTATATCTGCTGCTGTTAAAGTTTGAGCTGTTGATAAAGTAAGAACTGAACCATTGATTGCTGAAACAGTTGGAGTTCCTGATATATTAGAACCTGTTACTGTCATACCAGTATTAATTTTGAAGTTAGTTTCTGTAAGTGTTACAAGAGTTGTTGAACTTGTACTTACTGAAACTGTTCCACTTGCACCTAAAGAAACTGTTTTAACTGGCATATAACTATTTGTTAAGAATTTTTCAGCGTCAGCTACTGAGATAGTATACATATATTTCCATGTATAACCATCTGATTCTGCTGTTGGAGCAGTTAATGTTTGAGTTGGCTGAATGCTTGAAGCTCCACCGCCTGCCTTAATACATTTATAAACCTTAAATTCTGATGTTACAATATAGAACGCTTTATCAAAAATACCAGCGTCATCTGAATCCCATGCATAGTATGAATTTCCTGATGTCCAAGTATGTCTTGGAACTACATGAGCAATATCAGTTGCTACAATCTTTTTCATACCGATTAGGTTTGCTCTTGCTTCTCCTAAATTATCTAAGTTATCACCCGGAGTAAATGGTGTTGTATCAGTTGTATCTGAAGTCGTTAACGACCATACGTCTGATTTACCTATTGATACGTAAACACTTGAACCGTCTACTTGGTCTTTAAAGTGTTGAGCGTTTAAAGTTCTAAAATTTGATGTTACTATTGCTGGCATGCTGCTTCTCTCGTTGTTATTCTATGTGTACAAATGTACTTGTATTATAGTTATTTATATCAGTTGAGTCAATAGTTTGTAACGTTTTGTTGCCTAAAAACTCAATTGATTGATTAGTATTATAAAGCCTAGATGTATTATAGAAACTATCTGTGCCTTTCCTTTGTATGTAATTATTATTTATAATGGTTCTAAAATTAGGATTTACAACCTTTACTGTATGCTCTGGTAAGAATTTATCTGCATTACTTGTTGAAGTCATTATTGAACCAGCTGTTTGAAGTGGATTTATTTTAACTTCAGTTATTAATGTATCAACATGATTATGATTACAATTAATTTCAGTTATATGTTTAAGATTAGGTACTCTTGCTTCACTATTTAAAGTACTTCCTAATCTTACAATTGGGTCTAATATATAGCCTGAACCAGCTTGTGTTATTGTAACACCACTTATTTCTCCATCAGAATTTAAACTAAATGTTGCTTGAGCTAATACGTTTGTACTTAATAAAATACCATCTGCATCTTTTGCTTGTGGCTCTGGAAATATTATTGTTGGCGCCGAAGAATAGTTTTTATTAGCAGTGTTTATAAATTCAACATCTGCAATTGAACCTGCATTTGTATTTCCTGCAACAGTACCAAAGAGTGAAGACCAATTAGAACCTTCAGATGTTATAACAATATTATCAATATCTAATCTTCCATTTGAATCAATACCAATACTTACTACTGGAGCAACACCTGTTTCGCCTTCAACATCGATACCACTAAATGTAATAGCAGGTGCTGATGAATAACCGAATCCTGGCTCTACTATTTCAATACTTTGTAAAGCTCCGTCAAGTTTTGTTGCTGTTGCTGTAGCAGTTTCACCGGTGAATGAATGATCTGTACCGGTACCTACACCTGAAATATTAATTACTGATTCAGATCCACTTAAAGCTTTTAATTTAACTTTACTTCCAGTAGATGTATGTATTCTATATTGAGTGCCACTTGCTAATCCAGAAATTGCTCCACCTGAACCTGAGCTATATGTAACTATTGAATTAACTGGTAAAGCAGCTTGTTGTGCACTTGTAAGTTTAATTGTATCATCTGCAATATTAACAATACCTATCGCTAATACCTCGCTCTCGCTTCCATCAAATGTAATTGCTGTTGGAGCTGCAATGGAGAGAGCTGGTATATTATAATCTTTACCACCATTACCTATTGTAATTCCTGATACTGCTCCATTTGTAAGAGCTGCAGTTAATGTTGCTGTTGTAAACCCTGATGGAGTACCTGAATCAGATGATGTAATCGTAGGAACTGAAGTATAACCACTTCCTCCACTTGTTACTGTTACACTGTTAATAACACCGGTTTTTAAAGCGACTGAAACAGTAGCTGATTTATGTATCTTAGCTGTTGTTGTAGGTAAGAAAGATGAAGCAAACATTTCAACAAGTACTGGTATATCTTCAGGTCCTATAATACCTGGTTGAGTACCTGGCATACGACTTAAGGTTAAAGCATCTGTTAAAACAGCTCCTGTTAATTGTAAGAATATTAATATCTCAGCAAAGTATATAAATCCACTTGGATGTACTAATCTATCAAACGCAAGCTCCCAATCAGATAAATTTTTACCTGTTTTAATAAGGTATGAGAACTTTTGATATCTTAAACTATCTTGTACTTTAATACTATCAGATAAGAATCCTTTATTATCTAAGTATTGTCCACCTTTTGATAATGCTGGATTAATATCCCAGTTACCACTTGAAGGTATTAATGTTTTATCATATGGAAATTCAACTTCTGCAGTATCATTAAATAATATTTTAAAAAATATTTCTACAGAATCAGCTGATCCTCTTAACTTATAAAAATCTATTATTTGTTTATAAAGATTTCTTTTATTTACTGTTACTCCTCTTGGAATAGTAGCAGCAATTTCTTTTTGCATTAATTCTAAATAGCTTTCTCCATTTAAATCAATGTCCATTGCTTGTTCAATTGTATTCATTACATAAGATGGTCCAGGACCTACCCAGTATTTAACAATTGTATTTAATTTAGCAGTATAATTATTATAAGATTCTAATCCATTGACAGTAAATGTCTTACCTATCTCAGATGTTGAAGTTGCAAGTGTACCTGGTAGTTCATTACCGTTTGTTATTGCTACATTGATATCAGTTAACGTTATATTTGTTGTTGTACCATCAGGAGCTGTTAAAACGAGAGTTGAATCTGCGCCTGACTCATCAGTAAAGAATCTATTATTTTCATTCTTAGGATCTGGTATTCTAAACTGAGCTTGATTATTTAAAATAATATCACTAAAGTCTTCATTTTCTTGATATATAAACTCATCCATGTTTTGAAAAGCGTAATAAGCTTCTAAGAATTGTTTAAGTTTAGTTTTGTCTGATAATATCTCAGTAGGTATCAATTGATCGATACGTATATCTTCTTTTGTTTGAGATAAACTTCCCTGTTCGACTTCGATCGCGCCAGGTGTTAATGTAGACTTATATGACATTATTTAAATCTTGATGTTGTGTTATAATTTATACTACCAGCTGAACCAGCAACTGCAATAGTATCTACTTCTGGTGTTATTGTAACGCTATTATTATCTATAGAAATTAATTCAGCTCTCTTTGGAGCAAGATCTAATGAGTTAGGTAATACTGTTATTTTAATTGCTGCTGTCGTATCAGGTCTAAAGTTATTTAAAGTAACAGTTCCTTTTTCGACATCAATGATACCTGCATCATTTATAACAGTTACATTAGATAATCCAACAACTTTATATACAATAACTTTTCTTTGTGTTGAACCACTTATAGGAACATCACCAAAGAAATGGTCTACATTATTAATTTTAAATGAAGATGATTTTAAAATAAATGCTGTTGATTGCCCTGATTGAAAGAATGGAGCAACAAAAGAAAGATCAAAATTATTATCTGAATTATTACTCGGTGTAATATTTTGAAACATTCTTGGTCTTACTATAGTATTTAATATTGATGGGTCTGAATTATCAATTGCTTTTGTTAATTGAGAATGCCTAAATACACCATCAAATTTATTTAAATTATTAAAGTTATAATCTGTTATTGTATCTCTTACAACTGATTGTAATTCAACAGAACTTCTATCAGTTAAGTTAGGATTATATTTAAATGCTGCATCTATTTCTAAATAAGTAAAGTTAGTATTTACAATTTCTGGTACAATAGAAACTACATTCTTACCTTTTAATATTGCGCCAGTAATATCTGTTTTTTCAGCGGTTGTAAGTGTTTCTGCTAATAAAGGTTTAATTGCGATATATACTTTACCGTAATCAGGTGGATCGTTATCTTCACCACCCCATGTTGATATAGAATCGATATTACTAAACTCTTTTTTAATAATCGCTGCGTAATCATCGGCTGTAACAGCTCTGTTTTGAGATATAAATGTTAATGGTGCGTTAAAACGTATAGATTCCATTGTTTCTTCTTCAGCTCCACCTGATGCAGCTGACGCTAATGTGACAGTAATACTACTATATCCATTGATATCATCTAACATATCAAAATTATTAGCACCGTTTGATTCTATACCTTCTGTAATAACATAATCAAGAGTTATAATGTTATTATTTGCTGGTTTAAATCCAGTAATACCATCACCGAAGTATACTTCAAAGAATCCACTTGGATTTTCTTGTAGATAATAAACCTTTGATGTTGAATCAACACCTCTTAATGATTCAAAAGGAGTGTATATATCGAATGAGCTTGACTCTTCGTTTGACTGTACTCTTACTCTTAATGTACTTGAATCTGCGTTATAATCGGTAAGTTGAAACTTTTGATTTTCTATATCATTATCAACTCTATATTTTAATTCTCTTACAGAACCTTCTGCAATAATAACATCATTAAATGTATATGTTGTACCTACTAATGTTGCTTGTTGAGTTTCTAATACCACGTATTGAAATTCTTCTCCACTTACAACAGTATTTAATTTAGTACCACGTGTTAATTCTAAAACAGTTGGTATTGTTCCTATTTCTGCAGATATATCGACAACAATATTAACTTTACCTCTTGGAGATAAAACTGATCTTGGTGTATAACCTAAAAGCTTTGCTCTTGTGACTACATTACCTCTTATCTGAGCTGAATCTAAGAATGATTCATTTAATGAGTAGTGAGCGTTTAATGCGTTATAATGAGTATTATAAGCTAATACATCTAATAAAACATTAAGGCCTGACCCATCAAAATCATAGTCACTAAACTCTGATTGTTGTTTTAAAAAGTTTTTTAAATTTTGCTTAATGTCTGCAAAATCTAATTCTGTTACATTTAAATTTGTTGCCATATTATCTTAACCTTCTTAACTCGATATTTACTGATGTTGCTTGATCGAATTCTTTTATTTTAAAATTTACTATAATACCATATGAATTCGCTTGAGTGTTATCAATTATATTAATTGATGTTACTCTGATTCTTGGCTCGTGATTATCTAATACATTTTTTATGTTATCTCTTAACATAATTTCTGTAAATAAACCTGCAGGTTCAAATAATAAACCTCTTAGGTTAGCGCCTAAATCATCTTGAAATGGTCTCTCATAAAAATTAGAAACTAATAAATTTTTAACTGCATTTTTAATTGCAGCATCGTCTTTTAACGATACTATATCCTTACGTATAGGATGTATCTTTAAAGAAAGGTCTAAATCACTCCATGACTTTTTCTTTGCGACAACGCTCGCTTGTTCTAGCTTACCAGTTATTCGTTTACTGCCTGTATATAATCCTGCCATATATGTATTTATACTCTTTAATCGGCTTCTTCAACCGTAAATGCGTTAGGAAGTTGATTATCTATATCAATAACAACTGCTACTTCTTGTATACCTGCTGGTAATTCAATTGTTTTTGGTACTCCTATTATCTCTAAGAACTTACAAAAATCTAATGTTAAGAATGCAATAATATCATCTAGTCCTGGTATAGCTTCTATAGCATCTGTTATTTTAGAGAGTACTTCTTTAAGTAGATACGCAAAATAATCTTGAGCAAAATTAATTAATTTTTTTATTAATCTATCTCTTTGAAATTCTGATATCTCTACCTTTTCAGTTATTTCACCGCCTAATATTTGTTCTATAGTAAAGGGCCCTATCTGTATATTTTTTAAATCTTCTATTTGTTGTGCTATATCTTTTTTCTCATCAGCAATAATAGCTTGTATCGCTAATTTAGCAGCTGCTCTTGGGTCAGTTGGTAAAGTAAAGCCTAATCCTAAATCTTGTAATCCTTGTATAAAATTGCCAGTTTGAAAGTCTTTTACTTTTTCTTTAAAGAAATCTTTTACTGTTTTCTTTTTAAAATCTAAACTATCAAACTTATCTTTATATA